>Ga0182021_10000354_pt1 | contig 47869 bp, 26 predicted proteins | sample 612E3MmetaG_FD_120493 | JGI IMG/M metagenome (GOLD analysis project Ga0182021, IMG submission 120493) | Permafrost microbial communities from Stordalen Mire, Sweden - 612E3M metaG (Illumina Assembly) | ecosystem: Environmental > Terrestrial > Soil > Wetlands > Permafrost | place: Sweden... | reverse complement strand
TGACCAGGAACAGCTCGCCGGTGTGGTTGCGGCCGAAATCGGTCACCGAAACGATGCCGGTATGGTTCAGGCGCGAGGCCGACTGGGCTTCGCGCTCGAAGCGCCGCGCCGCCTCCTCGACCTGCCCCATCTCGGCATGCAGCAGCTTCAACGCCACCACCTTCTTCATCAAGATGTGCTCGGCCCGAAACACCGCCCCCATTCCGCCCTCGCCGATGCGCCCGAGCACGCGGTAGCGCTCGCCCACCACAGTGCCCACGCGCGGATCGCGCGGAGCTTCCGCCATCTCGGTGGGGGCCGTGCCTCGGTCGCTCATGTTGCCGACGGCCAGAGTACCATAGGGCAAGATGGCGAGATAACGCTTGACGGTGCGCGTGCGTCGCCAAGCACGATCAGTATCGTCGTTGCCATCAGGGCAGATGGCACATGGATCACTTCTTGGCGAGCCACAGCCCAGATTCTTCCTTCGCAGCCTGTCTCTCGACGATTGACGGCGCCGCCCTGCTGGGGTCATGTTGGCACCCTGCGGATCAATTCCTGATGGAACCAGAAGTCATCCAACGCTTTCTCGAAAGTGTCGGCCAGAAGGCCGACGTAGACCTTTACCTGAGGCTCTTTCGCGCCCAACGCAAAGAGAGCTTCGCCATCATCGTGGCCGACGCCCAGATCGTGCGCGCCGCCCTCGATCCCTTCCACTTCGACCTGCGCATCCTGGCCGGCCTGGGCCTGCATCCCGTGGTCTTGGTCGGCCTGCTCGACGCGCGCGACGCCGATCGGCAGTCGCAGCGCATCTTGGAATGGCTGCTGGAAGATGATGTGCCGGCCCGGACCATCGGCTCGGGACCCGACCTTCCCGCCGCCATCCGCGAGTCGGTGCGCGAGACCCTGCAGCAGAACACCATCCCCATCGTGTCGCTGGACGCGGCCAAGGAGCTGGACATCGAAGAACGCTTCCACCTGCTGCACAGCCTTGCCACCGGCCTGGAAACGCGCAAGGTGGTGTTTCTTTCCACCAGCTCCGGCCTGGAGCGAGAGGGCGCGCCGTCCATCTCGATTGTCAACCTGTCGAGCGACTACGAACGACTGATGGCCACTGGCCACCTGGCGCGCCGCCACTCCTCGCTGCTCCGGCATGTGAAGAACCTCTTTGATCAGGTGCCCCAGCGCATGAGCGTGGCGGTGGTCAACCCTTTGCAGCTTCTGCGCGAGCTGTTCACCGTCAACGGTGCCGGAACGATGATTCGCCGTGGCTCGCGCATCGACACCCACGACGGTCTGGCGCGCGTCGACCGCGGCCGGCTGCAGGCGCTGCTGGAATCGGCCTTCGGTCGCGCCCTGGTCGCGGGTGCCATGGAGCCGGGCGGGCTCATCGAATCCGACGCCGAGCGCGTCTACCTGGAAGAAGGCTACCTGGGTGCTGCCCTGGTGGGACAGAAGCCGGTCGCGCCCTACCTGTCCAAATTCGCGGTCGAGAGGGAATCCCAGGGTGAAGGCATCGGCGGCGAGATCTGGTCGCTGCTCACGCGTGACTACCCGACCTTCTTCTGGCGCACGCAGCCCTCCAATCCCATCTGCTCGTGGTACGCCAAGCAGTGCGACGGCCTGGCGCGCTTTCCCGAGTGGCATGTCTTCTGGCGCGGATTGCCGCCGGAGAGGATCCAGCCGGCCATTGAATACTGCCTGTCAGCGCCGCGCGCGTTCGAGCAGGGGTAGCTACTCAGTAGATGAGCACGTCGTCGAAGTCAGCCAGGGTTCCCGGGGTTCCTCCGCTGCCGGTGAACAGGGAGGCCTTGTTGGCGGCGGTCACGCCCGAATCCGTGCAGCTATGCTTGAGCACGCCGTCGACATAGGTCTTGAGGCTGGTTCCCGACACCACGATCTTCAGGGTGTACCAGGTGTTGCTGCCTACTGTGAAGGCTATCGCGGCGCAGTTTGATATGGCGGTTGCGTAGCCTTTCTGCAACGTCAGGGTGTTGTTGCCGGCCAGGCCAAAGGTGTACGACGTGGTGGCATTGTTGTACCGGGCGGCCACCCCAGCGCGAGAAGAGCTCGTCGCATTGCCGAATTGGGTGACCCGCACCCGCGCCTGCACTGTGTAGTTTGCCACGCTGGAGGTTTTGTACGCGTACCGGCCCGCCGTGGTGCTGCCGGTCTGGGTCTGCTGGTACACGTAGTTGCCGCTTGCCAGGGACACCGCGAAGGTCCCGTTGGAAACCGTCCAGTTCGGGGCGGCGCCGCTTTCGAAGTCGTCGCAGTAGGTGCCGCCCCCGCACGCCTTCTCGCGCGAGTAGCCCGAATTGCAGGCCGCGCCGTTGCTGGCCTGGACCACGTAATAGTACAAGACCCCGTTGGTCAGGCCCGTGTTTGCGAAGCTGGTGCTGGCCGTGGTGCCAATTGCACTGTAGCCGCTGCCCTTGCTCGTGCTGCGCAGGATCATGTACGACGCGGCCCCGCCGGATGGCGCTGTCCACGACAGAGTGACCTGGCCCGAGGTCGCGGTTGCGGTCACCCCGGTCGGTGCGCCAGGGATCATGCAGGCGCAGTCGCTTCCGCTATAGCCAGGTGTGCAGGTGCACGCGCCGGTACCAGGATCGCATGTGCCATGACCGCTACATGTGTTGAGCGCTCCGCTCTGGCACGCGCCCGACTGACAAGTGTCAGCGATGGTACAGGCATTCCCATCGGTGCAGGTTGTGCCGTCCGGCGTCACTGAGCCCAGGCACTGCCCGGTCGCAGGCTCGCAGGTTGCGGCGTGGCACTCGTCGACCGGCGTGCACAGAACCGGGTTGGCGCCAGTGCAGATCCCGTTCTGGCAGGTGTCGGTCTGCGTGCACAAGTTCGCGTCGTTGCAGGGTGTTCCGTTGCTCGCCGCGGGATTGCTGCATGCCCCGGTGGCCGGATCGCAGGTGCCTGCAATGTGGCACTGATCGCTGGCCGTACATGACACTGGGTTTGTCCCGGTGCAGGTCCAGCCCTGGCAGGCATCGGTCTGCGTGCAGGCGTTGCCATCGTCACAGGGGGTGCCCACTGTAACGGGGCTATCTTGCGGGCAGGTGTAGCTGGCGCCGTCGCAGGTCTCGGGCCCGTCGCACGCGCTTGCCGAAGGACGACATACCGTCCCGCCCGGCCTGGGCATTGCATCCGCGCCCGAGCACGCCCCGAGCAGCCGAGCCCAGGGGAAGGGCGTCACCACGATCTTGTCGTTGGCCGCAATGTCGATGTCGCGGGCATAGAACGACCCGCGATGGCTGCTGGCCACTGTGGCGAGAGTCACGCCGGCCTTGGGCGCCACGATGCTGCCCGCGAAAGCCTGGTTGATGAAGAACGACGTTGTCCCCAGATACACCAACAGGAAGTCGCTCTCCGCGCCGCCTGCGTTGAGGATCGTTCCATTGAAGATCACTGTGCCGGTCACGTACAGAATGATCGGCCCCAGGCTCTTGTCCAGGCTCAAATTGCCCTGCGGCTCCACGTCCAGTCCGTTCAGGTAGTAGGCCCCGGCGGACAGGTTCAGCCGGGCGCGCGAATTGATCGTCACCTGGCCGTACGACCCGGGACCGATCGTATTCACAGCATCTGGCTGCAGCACCACGTCGCCTGTATTGGTGACGGGCAGCTCCACCTTCCACGACTGGCCAACCAGTGGGGTCAGGGTGGCATGCTGAGTGATCGTGCCGGTGACTGTGGTGTTGTTCTGCCGGGTCAGCGTCCCGGCCGTGGTCAGGTTGCCAGAAACCGTGCTGTAGTCGCGCAATACCACCGAGGCCACGCTGGTCACGTCTGCTGATTGCCCCGCCCGGCCGACGATGGTCTCGGTCGACCCGGCGTTGGAAACCGGCGCCATGCTGCCATCGGGGTTCTTGATGGTCGTCACGGTTGTACTGTCTGCCAGGCGAAGCGCGCCATTGGCCGCCACGCCCACCGTGGTACAGCTCAATCCCGCCGGGAACACCATCGACACAGTGGTCAGCTTGGACGGCGGCGCCACCAGCACATCATCCACCGCGAAACTGGCGCCCTGGCTGCCCACCGCCACCCCGCCCGACGTGCACGAGCTGTCAGTCCCACTGACCATCAACACGCCGTCCAGATAGGCCGCCAGAGTGTTGCCCACTATTTCCAGGCGCAGCCCGTACCATCGGCCGGCGACTATCCCCGCGCTCACCGCCGTGCCAATGGTGCTATCGGTGGTGCCGACCAGCTTGTGCAGGGCCATCTGTCCATTACCGTGCAGCCCGATGTAGTACGCGCAGCCCTGCCCCGGCCGCCAGTCGTAACGGCCGTACAACCCGGCCATGTACGAGCTGCTCGATCCGGCAAACCCCAGTACCTTCATCCGCGCCTCAATTGCTTGATCGCCCCAATACGCGCCTGCCTGCGAAACCCGCCAACCCGAGGTGGACGGGTTGGCTTGCCGGTACACCTTGGTTCCGTCGGTGACCACGGAAAAATCGCCAGGAATCGCGTCGCGCCTCAGGCTCCAGCGGTCGGCCTCGCCCACCTCGAAATCGTCGCAAAACATGCCCAGGCACGGCCGCGCCTGCGCGCCACCCCCCGAAGTCCAACCCCCGGCCCACAGCACCGCCGCGTCGAACAGTTGCCAGCTAACCGGGTTCAAGGTCAGAAACGCCGAATCCGTGCCGAACCAACCCACGCGCCGCCCTGGCGCCTGGTCCAGACCCACCATGGCCGTGCCCCCTGGGTAGCCAAAGATCGCCGGCTGGTTCGCATTGCCCAGCACCGTGCCCACCACCAGGGTGGAAGACGCGGGCGTGCCCCAGGTGACTGCGCCCAGATCTGCGCTGACCACCACATTGCCACTTCGCCCGGCGGCCAATGGGTGCGTCGGGGCCGTGATGGTGATCTGCTTCTGCCCCGCCACGCTGCCGTATGCTGAGCTGGCCGTCATCTTCAATGTGCTGTAGCAGCCGCCCTGGGTGACCAGCATTGGGACAGGGGATGTGACAAGTACGGCAGGCACGTTGGTTGGGGTAGCCACGCCCGTGACCACCACCAGGGACTTGGCCAGCAGGTCATCGTTCGCGACCGGCGCAGTCGTTGCCGCAACCCCGTACCCCAGCCTTTCGATCTCGCCCCTGACCGCGCTGTCCGCAGGCGCCACTGTGGTTCGCCCGGTGATCACAATCGCCATGGGCCGCGTTGCCCAGCGAATCGCGGCATCGAACAATGCCCAACCGCCGTCACTCAGATTGTCGGCGTCGGCCGTGGCAAACCAGCCCACCCGGCGGGCAGGGGCCAGCCCGCTTGTCATCTGGGCCCCGGCCTCGTAGCCAAACACTGCAGTCTTGCTGGTCGAGCCCGTGATATTTGCAATCACCAACCCTGTGCTTCCCGGCTTGCCCCACCCAAAGGTGGCCGTCAGGGCGCCTTTGATCACGCGCGGTTGGTCGCGCAAACCAGCGGCCAGCGGGTGGCTGGCCTGCACGATGGTAACCTGGCTTTGGCTGGCCTGGGTTCCATAGTCGGTGCCCGACACTGTCCCGGTCATTCCCAGCGTACCCAGCACTCCCGGCTGCAGCACCACAATCGGCGTCCGCACAGCGGACAGATTTGCCGTCATGGCAGTCGGCACCACCGACCCTGAGATCACCACTGCCTCGCGCCCGTCGCCATCAGTGGCGACGACCCTCTCGTCGTTCATCACCACCACGTCGTAGCCGAGTCGCCCCAGGCGCGCCTTGATCGCCGTATCCGACGGGTTCAGCGCCGCGCTGTCTGCCACAATTAACAACACCTCGGGCGTGGCCAGCCATTTCACCGCCGCATCGAAGAACTGCCAGCCGACACCAGAGATGCCGTCCCCCACCGTGCGGGTCACGAACAGCCCGGCCCGCCGCGCTGTCGCCACCTGCCCCACCATCTGCACCCCGGTCAAATAGCCAAAGATCGTCGACTGGGTCGACTGCCCGACCACCGTGGCCACCTGGGCTGCCGTACTGGCCGGCTTGCCCCAGCCGAGCGATCCCGCGCTGCTGTACACCCAGGCCAACCCTGCCAGGCCCGCGGCCAAGGGATGCGTGGGCTGTGTGACCGCAATCTCGTTCACATTCGTCGCCGTGCCAAAGTCGGTTCCAGCCACAGTGCCGACCATGCCCAGATCGTCGAGGGCAGTCGGCTCCAGCACCAGGAGCGGAGCATGCGCCGTACGCAGGGCGGTCTTCACGGTTGCCCCGTCCACGCCTGGCATCACCACCACGATGGTACGTCCCACAACTGCGGTCGCAGTCAGGGCAGCCTGGGACATGGTAGTTGCCTCCAGCCCCAGGCCACGCAGCCGCGTCGCCACCTGTTGATCCAGCGTCGCGGCGCCGGAAGCCGGCACCACGACCAGGGCTGACCGCACCCCTGCGCGGGCCCAGGTCAGCACGTGCGCGTCCACAGACTTGCTGGTCAGGCCAGCGCCTGACCCGGCCGTGCAAGTGATGGTTGTCGTGCCTATCGGAAGCAAGGCGCCCGAGGCTGGCGCACAGGTGACCGGCAACGGGGCGCCAGTTCCATCCGCGGCGCTAGCCGAATAGGTGACATTCGCGCCGAAGGGGCTGGTTGCCCAAACCGTCAGGTTGCCGGAAATGGAAATCTCGGCCTGATCCTGCGCGCAAGCCCCTGTTCTGATATTCAGCACATCGACGTAGATAGCCAGCTCGTCGCCGCCCAGATTCACATCCGCGTCCAGCCCATCCAGCACCTGCAAATACTCGGTATTGGTCGGGACAGTGAAGCTGGCGTGATAGAAGTGATACGCGCCCGGTGTCGGGGCGAGGAATGCCGAGCCAGGAGAAGCACTGGCGTCTGCTCCGAAGTACGCAATCAGCCTTTCGTCGACACCAAAATCGACCTGATTGACATCGTAGCGCCGGATCCCCACGAACGGCGAATTACCTCCCGCCCATCGTACCCATGCCCCCAGACAATAGGTCGTGCCGGCAGTGACCGGCACCAATGACAGCCACGACGAATACATGGTTCCCGAGCTGTCCTCCGTTGCGCGCGTCAGGCTCTCCACCAGCTTCCGCTCAGGCGCCACCGAATCAGCGACCGTGGTAACTGCCTGTCCGTCCCGCGTGCGCCAGCCCGCAATGCACCCGTCCCAATCCTCGTGGAAGATCTCACCGGCCTCAAGCGCCTGCGGGGCGCAGGTCACCTCACTGCGCGCTGGATCGTCACCACTGGGCGCGCAGGCCGGGGATAGAAATGCGACGGCTAGCCAGAATGAGTGACGGTGTTTCATGGCAGGCCTCCGAGGAGCGCACGACGGTTGCCCGCATGTCGCCCTGGCGGAGCCCCGGACACGAGGGACCTCTCCGTGGCCAAGCGTAGTACGTATCATTTCTTGTCCACCTTTGTCTCAACCCCCGACTGGGTACCGGTCGCAATGTCATATACGTTCCTGCCCCAAATCCCGTGCCGCTTTGTAACCGAGCCGCCGCGTTCAGCGCCACAGCCCGGTGACCCCGACCAGCCCCCCCGAGCGTACGATTCGAGATAGGCCTTGTAGTAGTAATGTCGGCCAGTGTCTCTCTCAAACTCAAGCACAATAGCGTTTGCGGTCAGCCCTGGGGCAAGCTTCCTCACTAGTCGTTTGCGCATGACGACCACGTACCTCTCACCGCACATCGTTCCCGCTGGCAGAAGCGGTCGCAATCGCCTTCCCTCGACCACAACCCACGGCTCGACCTGCACACGTCCATTCTCACCCACAGCCTCGTCGGTGCATGTGCCGGCGTCCAACAGACCATCGTCACCGGCAATTGCCGCCTCGATCATTCCACAGGCGTCAACTGGCGCGGTTCGAGCTGCACCAAAGAGGACTAGAAGGACGGCCACCTGCAACATCTGGAACTACTCCGCTCTCGCGTCTCCTGCTACATGCTTTCGGGGCTGATTTCTGGCTGACTAGTTTCAAACTCGTTGAATTGTAGGTCTTCGGCGGAGGACTTCACTTGTGCCGGTTCCGTGTTGGCCGGGTACTGAAAGATATCATACGCAGCCGTGCTGCCACCGACAGACGACTCATTAACCCTCTTGTCGATGGGAGTCCCGTACACTTTCATGCCTGGATGAAGTCCGGCGAGCCGTTCTGCAAAGGGGCTGGACCCGCACCCAACAACGTAGAGCGACTTCACTCCCTCCGGTACCACGATATCCTCGGGCCTCATCCGCACCGACAACGAAGCGTTGACGTATATCCTAATGTCCGTACTCAGCACGGCCCCCGTTTCCTTCGCTCTCGTAGTCTCAACGTGACCGAAGAGCACGACCGTATCTGAACCCGTTGCTTCTGCGAACAAATCCGGCGGCGGAGTGAGCATGATATTCGGCACGGCGACATTCATCTTCTCCCCTGTGAACGGATTTTTCGGTGTCTTGCCCTCATACTCTCCGGCATGTTGCTTGAACTGCCTGTTCCAGTAGCCCTCAAGCTTCTGGCGCACCGTTTCGCCTATCGTGTTCCGCCAGCTGGCCTCGGTCATCGCGTGCGGCCTCACCACGCCCTTGATGCCGCCGTAGATGATCGTTGTCTCCTGTCCATTCGGATCCCAGTTCATCGTCGGACTCTGGTCCGCGTACGCGTACGGATTCAGCGCCCATGGTTGCGCCATCACGCCCCGACGCGGCCCCTTCACTGCCGGATCCGGCGTCAGCCATCTCGCCGTCTGCGGGGCCATCCACCTTGCGCCGTGGTAGCTCCAGCCGGTTTCTGCGTTCCTCTCCTTGTTCAGGCTGTTGTATGGGTCGAGCGCCATGTTGGCGTCGATGGGCTGGCCAAAGGGCTCGAAACGGCGCTCGTCAATTGCGCTACCACCACCGTCAGTGATCAGGGTCGGGCCGGCGGCCACGCCCTGATGGAAGTAGCGGCGCGCGCTTGCATCTTCGACGCCTTGCTGGCGTGATTCCACGTCGTCGCAGGCTGGCGTGGCCAGCACCATGGCCACGCTGCACACCACGGCTGGGGCTGTCTGCCAGAGCGGTCGCCTGCGGCGCCACCCGGCCCAGGCTAGCAGCAGCAAGGCCGCGGTGGCGGTGGTCGTGACAAAGTACCTCGGCGCCCGCGCCTCAATGCGCGGCCACCAGGCCACAGTGGCTCCCGCTGGTGGGAAAGCCACCGTGCTGCTTGGGTGGCTGAAGCTCTGCCGCGCCACCAAGCGGTCGCCCACCTTCACGTAGTGCCAGCGTGTGGTTCCGCCGGGCTGTAGCGTGTCGTCAGACGTGAACCAATATTGCTCGGCATTGCCTGCTCCCTTGGTGTAGGTCCGCAGGCCATCGTAGCCATAGGCGTGGCTGACCAGGGCCGCGCCATTGTCGGTCACGCTGGTGAGCTGGTCGTAGCCGTCGTAGGCAAGGGTCCGCTTGCCGTCCTTGTGCATTCGGCCGGCACCGTCGTACTCGTACGTGTTCAGCAGGTCGTCGCAGTCGTGCGCAACTGAGGTCAACTGGCGCGGCCCAAAGCCGTTCTCGCCGTAGCGGTAGATCCCGGACTGGATTGCCAGCCATCCCTTGCCCGCAGGCACCGCTTGCGTGCGGCCAATCATGTTCTGCAGGCCGTCGTACTCAAAGCGGAACTTCCAGGCCGCCGTGCCCTGGCCCAAAATCGCATTGGTCAGCCGGGCCGCGCCGTCGTAGGCATAGGTTGCGTTGTGGTCCACACCGCCGGCAATCGCATCCACCACGGTCTGGGGTGCGCCGTACGGCGTGCGTGCTGTGATCGCCACCTGGTAGAGCAACGTCGGCGAAGTGCCCAAGCGGCCGACCTGGATGCCACTTGGCAGACCCAGCGCATCGCGCAGGTAGTTCTGGGCCACGATGTTCTGGCCGTAGGTTTCCGTCATCACCCGGCCGGCCGCATCCATGGCCTGCGCCGCTGCCGAGTCAGGCGTAGCTGACCAGATCGGCTTGTTCTTCACACCACCAGTCGTGGCATCTGACAGCATCACCAGACGGCCTGCCCCATCGTAGTCCGAAAACACCTTGAAGCCGTCGTCCGCCTGCTCGGTCAGCGGCAGGCCGGAAGCCGCGAGACTCCTCCACTGCCACGCCTTCTTGCTGCCGATGCTGCGCCAAAGGCCCTGCTGTCTCCCGAGACTATCGTAGCACATTGCCACCCGACCCACGCCCGGCGCTCCACCCACAGGCTCCTCCACAGCAGCCAGCCGCCCCTGCGTGTATCCCTGGCCTGGGCAATTGGCGGCCTCAGCCGCACGACTGTCGTAGCTGTAGCGATAGTCGCGCGCGTCTGGCGTGTAGGTGAGCACCGGCGCAACGAAGTCGCTGCGCGGGCCGCGTGCAGTCAGCCGGCCCGCATCGTCGTAGAAGAACGCCAGAACATCACCTGCGCCGTTTTTGTGGCGTACCAGGAAATTCCGGTCGTCGTACTTCATCAGGCGCTGGCCAATGTCCGGGTCATGCGCGCGCACCAGGCGACCCAGCGTATCGTAAAGGAATGAATGGTCAGCCTTGCCTGGCAGCAAGTTCCCGTTCGCGTCCCGCCCGCCCTACAGGCTGATCAGGGTCAGGCGATCCGCAGGGTCATAGGTCGCGTCTGCCTGTTCCAGAATCCCCGCCACTGTGCGTTCGGTGTGAACGATGCGGCCGATCCCATCCATGTGTGACGTCACCGGTGAAAGGTCGCTGGCAGTCACTGTCTGCCCAAACGCCTGATACACAATCGACTTGGTCGCCTGGTTGGGCAGGGTCTGCTTCCTCAGTCTTCCCAGCGCATCGTATTCCAGCACCTGGCTGCGGAACGCATATTGGTCGCCTGGCGCAACCGGCTGCGCCTCACTGGCCTTGGCGTTGCGCGGGTCAACGCCGTCCCAATAGAAGGGATCGCCGTGGACAACCACCTGGCCGCGGCTGTCGCGCTCTTTCCAACTCGACACAATCCATCGCGTATCGGTCAGCTTGGTCGCTGAAAACAGGTCCTCGCCCGCGCCATTGGCCACCTGCGCGGTCTTGCGCCAGCCTGCCGCCGACGGAACCTCGCCCGCTGGCACAGCCGGAATCGCTGATGCGCTTCCGTCCCAGACGTAGCCCCAATTGGTTGGCTTGGGCGCATCCCAGACATAGGCATGAATGATGTGCGGGTTCGCGCCATTGGTGGCCACGCTGATCTGTCGCCCAAGCGCGTCGTACGCGATCGAGGTTGGAATAAGATTCGGGTCGCGGATCTCGGTCATCAATCCCAGCCGCCGATCCCACTTTGCCTTCCAGGTCAGCGTTGTACCAGTTGACGGGCTCACGCTCTCTTGGGTCACGAACAGACTGTCAGGGTACGCGCCAGCCGTGTCAGGCGTGTACGACAGCCCACGCGTGACACCACCCTGATAGATCGAAACCGGATTGCCGAAGGCATCGTAGTCGCGCCGGACAAGGTCGATGGTCTTGCTCGATTGATCAGGGTCCTGCGGTCCCGCGGGCTGCCGGAACCCCTTGGTCACCCGCAGCCAGCCACGGCCAACCGTGCACGGACTCTCAATCACCGCGTCGTCGCCGTAAAGAGTCTGGGTGTGGGAAACCACGGTCGTCCCATCGGCCTGGTACAGCCATTCCTCGCACACCCGGTCGCGCACCCAGGTGGTCTCGTCGCTGGCGTATAGACGCGCGATCTCCTTCTCATCGCCGCTCATGTCGTCGCGGCCATGATGGTGCTCGCGCACCAGTCTGACCTCGCCGTCATATTCAAATGTGGAACTAGACACTACCGGCGTCAGTACGCCCTCATAGGACAGGGTCGTTTCGGACAGCTTGGCCGGTTTCTTGGCCCATGGGTGGGCTTGCAGTCCGGCGACCGGCATGGCCACCCAGTTGGATGTCGCGTCAGTGTAGCGCGCCCCAAGTCCATTCTCATTTGACGAGAACCACTGTGTGCCGCGCAGCACCCGGTCCTCGCCCAAACCCGCCAGGAACCCAGTTTCCTCGTGCAATAGATCGCTGGCCGTCCCGCTGACAACAGTTCGCCCGCCCACCAGGAATCCGGCGAAGCGACGCTCGACCCCGTCCCACACGCCATCGCGCACGCCGAAGGTGACTTCGCGGCTGGGCGTCGCGCCATCACTGAAACTCGTCACAGTCGACACCGGCATGGGCACCGCGACGGGCAGCTTGTTGGCCCACGGCTTGCCGGCCGCCTCGTCGGCGACAGCCAGCATAGCCGAGGTCGAATAGGCCACTGTCATGGTCATGCCCAGGCCGTTGTCGATGCTCTCGATCATCCCGGCCGCGCCCTCGCCTGCCAGGTCTAGAATCCACATCCCAGTTGGCGCGGACCAGATGATGTCCCGGGACCCGTTGCCGTTGGCATCCGCGACACTGACCACGCAGTCAGCCGCCGCATCGGTGGGCCGATTCAGCATGCGGAAATTGGTATCAAAGCCGCCGCCGGGAAGGCCGGGGAACCAGGTCACGTATCCGATGGTGATTCGGATCAGGTCCAGTAAGCCGTCGCGGTCCAGGTCGGCAAAGAAGACCTCTTTGTCAGAAAACGCGCCCGTGCCCCATGGGTAGTCATAGCGGTCGAGCGGGGCAAAAGTGCCATCGCCCCTGCCCAGCCAGGTCTTCATCCAGTCGTTGGTCATCCACACCACATCGACCAGGCCGTCGCCGTTCAGGTCCTCGAAGCGGACATAGGGATCTCCCGGCACCACGTCCACGTTGTAGGGATCGATCGCCGGCTTGCGCTGGACAGGCCCAAGCCCGTCCTTGCTGTTGAATCGGATCAGCAGGCCGTCCGATGATGCCTGCAACACGTCCGTGCGACCGTCGCCATTGATGTCCGCGAACACGACGTCGGGGCCAGCCAACGGCACAGTGGCCGTGCCCGGCCATTCCCCCTGCGGCACCCATTTGAAAGCGAGACTGCCTGGGCTTTCCGCCTGCAGTTTCGACCAGCGCCAGGTATCGTTCACGATGTACACCAGTTCCGGCCTGGCGTCGCCGTCCAGATCCATCAGCCGCGTGCTTCCCAGATCGGTGCCCGCAGCGCCCGAAACCGCGTATTTCGCATCCGAGAATCCAGTTCCGGTCCCCTTTCGGTAGACATGGCTGCCCATCTCCATCCGGTACAGGTCAGCCATTCCGTCGCCGTCAACGTCCATCAGGTTGGTGCCCCGGTCGTTGAGCACCCAGCCCTGCAGGTTCGCGACCTGGGTGGTTTTCCCCAGCGTGGGTGGGACATAGGTGAACGCCGTGTCCGGCAGGGACAGCGACGGCTGCCACACGCCCCCGCTGGTCTTTGAGAAACCCGACACCCGCACCCGCTGCAAGCGACTCAGGCGGAAACTGCTGTCAGTCGGGAAGTAGGTCAGGTCATATTGGCGCAAGGGCTCGCCGAATGCCGATACCTTTAGCTGGCTCACCCGCCTCTGCACCTTGACCTCAAAGCCCGTGGCCCAACTTATGACGTGATCCGGGCGATCTTCCAGTGTGACGTCCAGCCGATAGCCCGGATCCCCGCCGGTCTGCAATGGCGGCCCCCAGGAAATCGCCTTCAAATACACTTCGTTGGCATCGTGCTGGTAGCTGAAGTCGATCTGCTGCTGGCCGGTCACGTCGATCACCGACTCGACGAACCAGGCGCTGCGCTGACCATCCACCTCCTCGACCGCGTTGTCGCTCAGCCCCATCACGTAGCGTACCCCGTTCGAATCTGTCACCTCGAACCAGCGCCCATTGCGGTCCACTTTCACCGACGTGCCTTTGCCCTCGACCCAGTAGCGCTTGCCATCAAAGGTGTACAGTCGCCCGCCCCCCGCGACCCCGATCAGTTCAAGTTCATCCGTGTCCGTGTATGTCGGCACGCCGTAGCGCAATGTCCGCTTGATGGCAAAGGTTCCCAAAGTCCAGCCCACGCCCAGCGGCCCGTTGCCCAGATCGCCCGAGTAGTTGAGCGCCAGGCTGGGACCGAACCCGGCCCGACCTGGCGGCATGACGATTGGAATGCTGTACGCTACCTGTCCGGAGAACACCTTCACCGACGCCGGGTCGGCCAGTCCCTTGATCGACGCCGGCTTGTCCGGAACAACCAGGGTCTGCGCCGTCACGGCCCCTGGGCTGGGGCCGTCAACCAACGCAAGCGCCGGACGAACCGCCAACAGGATGATTGACCCTGCCAGCAGCAATGCGCGCGTGTTTGGACCCACCTGTTAGCCTTTCCTCAGACGCAAGGCCTAATGCGACGAGGCGCCGCCCACTGGAACCGCCTGGTCCCCTGTCCCAACCGGGGACAGGTTGTCGACTGACAGGTAGTCCACCCGCAGCAGCACGTCTTCTACATTTTCAAGCGGGAACGGGTTCTTCTTGGCCTTGTCGAGAATCTGCTTGGGGAACAGCAAGATGTAGTCCCCGTACAGGCCCCTGCCTGCCAGTTCCTCTGATGCGCCCTTGGTGTAGTCCGCGCTGTAAAAGTCGATGCGCCGCACGTTGAACCACGGGTACATTGCCGCGGCAGTGTAGGCGGTGGCTTCCTCCGGCGTCCCCGCGACCTTGCCGGTGAATAGCTGGTTCGACGGTCGAATCGAGTTCACCTGGTGCTTCTCTGTGCCCCCATGTCCGCGGCAGTACTGCGAGTAGAAGGTGTTCTTCTTCAGCAAGGTCAGGGGCGTGCCAGGCTCAAGTGGGCTCAGGTTGTCCCCTTGCACGGTCGCGGTCACCCGCCACAGGCGCTCGCCGCAGCGATTTTCGAGCACCCCCTGCTCCTTCATCGAGAATGCGATGCCCTGGCCCAGCCACGCGCCGTTCTCGTCGCGAATCGTGTAGCGCTCGTCCCGCAGCCGTCCCTTGAACCGCTGCGAAGCGGTCCAATCTCGCTCGCCCGAGGGCGCGCCGGTCCGATCCGCCACCTCCAGGATGTCGTCGCGCAAGCTCAGCACGATGCTCGACTGCTCTGGCCGCTTGCGATTGACCCCTCGGGTCGCCTGCACCTGCTGAATGGCCAGCAGAGCGTCCGCAAGCTCGTCCGGGTGCCGGGCCGCAACCACCGCTCCCCGCAGGTTCAGGCTCTCCTGAAACTCGAACTCCACCGCACGCAGCGCCAGATAGGTCAACTGCTTGGCCCATTTCATCTGCTTGCGGAAGGTGTCCACTTTCTCGTCGTACCAGTAATGATGGGAGAAGTCCGCCACCTTGCGATGGTTCTCCGTGTCCAACTGGGCCGCGGCGGTGTCAAAGGCCAGGCCATTCTCCTGCAGAAGGTTCGCGAAGTTCTGCAATGCCGTTTGGAATTCATCGAGTCGCTGGGCGATCTGTGCCCTCACTGGCCCAATCGCATTGTAGGCCGTCTTGTTGTTGGTTGCACATTGAATCGCCGCAATCTTGGCCTCCATCTCGGCCTGGAACTTGGCGTGCAACGCATCCAGTTGCGTGACTTCCGCCCTGATCTGATTCGCGTCGTCAGAAAACAAACCGCCGAGAGCGCCGCCGACATAGTCACCAGACGCGCAGCCCAGAACAACCGTTCGCATCGTATCAACATCGCCTGCTGCACCCAACAATTTCCCGCGTTGCCCAAGGTAGCTCGACAACTCCTGCTGGCTCAACTGATTCAGCAATCCTTGCTCATGACACGACAACAACCAGGCTGACCAGTTTCCAACCTTCTCGAAAAGCAGCGCCTTGTCGCGTTCCGCCTGGGACCAGATGTCATGCAGCTGCGACCAGGCCACTCCCAGCTTTCCCCTGAGGCACTCTCTCGGAAGCTCCCAATCGGGCAAGGGCGCGCCGTACCCCTCTGAGCCACACAATGCCACCGCCTGGTTCCAGCCTTGACTCGCCCGCAGAACCTGAAGGTCGGGAGAATACAGGTCAAGCGCAGCCATCTGCGGGTCAGCCGCCTGGATTGTTCCATCGCCCGCGCTGGGAATATAGATCTCGAGAACGCCACCTGCCGATCCGACCTCCGCGGTCTTCCATTTGCTGCTTCGGGCGTCCGCTGGCAGCGGGGGCAAGTCGCTTCCGTGCACGTGCCGGCTGAGACAGTCGAGGGCGTAGTCGGCCAAATCCTTGGTATTCTCCGGCGCGCCCTTCCTGGCGGCCAGCTCGCCGGCGCAGTTCTTCAGTGACATCTCCTGCAGCAAGGGGAACGGCGACATATTCGCTATCTCCTGGCAGTCCTCGTACTTCTTCTCGGGGCAGAGGCCATCCCAGTTCCTGCGGCAGGTGAAGTAGTCGCCGATTGGTCCACAGATATAGGCGCAATTCGAGTCCTCATCACCGGTCTGATAGGCGGGCACGAACATGTCCGTGCAGTCTTTGAAGCGGTACCAGCACCTCGTGTTGGCCTGCCAGCACCTATCAACTCCCGGCCCCACCCCACAGGCCACGACGCAGTCCTCGACGCAGTTGCCAGAGAGGCATGTGGGGTCCCCTGCGCAGTCGTCGCAGAAGGGTGCCGTACTGGTGCCGCTCATGAAAGGCGTCAGCTTCGCCGATGCAGTTGCCCCTGCAAAATGCCCTGTTCCCGCCTTTGGCCGCGCCTCGGTAGCGGCCACCCATTCACTCGGGTAGTTCACCCGCATATAGTCCAGCCGGCACAGCTCAGATCGCGCCGCGGCGGCGTTGCCTATGAAGCCAGCAAGCCGGGCCTCGGTTATCTGAGCGTCGTCCGGCTTCAGTGTGCAACTTTCGCCACCCCCTACGTAGCACTCGTTGAGAGTCTTGTGCGCGATGCTGGGTTCGAGCTTGGCCAACGACTCGACCACGGATCGCGAATCCGCAACGGCCCCGCCTATCGTTAGTCCGCCGCAGTTGTCGAGAATGGTACGCCCAGCCGGGGTGGCGATGTCGTCCAGTCGCTGCTCGTGGGCGGTCTCGTTCTGCTGTGTGGTCAGCGAGGCATTGCGCGCGGAAATCCATGCGTCCCTGGCGGTGGAGAGCGCGCCACGCGCCGACCCCACCGCTGGCCCGGCCCAGGTGTTTATCAGGTAGTCCGAGCTTGCGAAGTAGCGTGAGTTCGTGCCCTGGACATCGCCGAAGAAGACCGGCGTGTCGTCGTCAGGCACACCCAGGGGATTCTGCCCGCTGGCCAGCCTTTGCGCTGCATTTGCCGCGCGAGCCATCTGCAGGTCCAACTCTCGCGCGGCGTTGCGCCAGCGATCGTACCAATGGGGATACTGGCAGCTTGTGATGCCATCGGTAGTCGAGCAGTTGCTGTCGGCCTTGGCCATCCGGACGCCCATGGCCTGGAAATAGGTGGTCAGGCGCATCGCAGTGCCGTACCGGATCAACGCGGCCAAGGCCTTGCCAGAGGTACCTCCTGGTTGTTGCTCTTGATAGCTGTCCAGCATGGTCTTCTCAAGATCCGCTTCCACGACGCGCAGGTATCCGGTCAACGCGTCGGTCAGGACTGGCAGGAATCCCTTCGGGATGTCGTCAGAACTGACGAGCTGGGCCGCGTCCTGAATCACGCAGTGGCGCCAGAGATGTTCCGGTGGACAGACCCCGTTCTCGATGTAGTCGGGGTCGCAATCCCAGAAGCCCGTGTAGGCAGCCAGGGCCGCAGCGTGATCTTGACTCTCGCATTCCCAGCCCGAGGGCGGACACGCCTTCGCCACACCCCCTGCGCCTTGCGCACAACGCTGCATCCCGGTCATGGTTCGGTAGTCCAGTGTCCAAACCGGCAAGTCCATCGAATATTGAGGGTTGAAGACTATCGGCTGCAACACTTGCGAAAAACCAAAGGCCAACCCACGTTCCATGACTGCAAGAAGTTGGTCAGGCGCTGGCGTGGCGCTGATCCCCGATGCGCCTGACGTGCCCGATGACGTCGACTGGCGCAGAATGACATCCTCCTGTGACAACTGCTCGACCCCTTGGTGCATCAGGAAGCCATGCAAGCGGAACCACTCCTGCGCTATGCGCGCAACCAGAGAGAGCCACTGGTCGTAGGCGGCCAGGGAATAGGAACTTGAATCGCCATTCTCGGCCAGCAGTTTGCCAACAGGGCCTAGGCTGACGCAGTCGGCCTTGTAGTCGAGCAGCCCCCCGGTGAACTCAGGGAACGACGCAGTCATGCTGTCGACCCACGGTGGCCCGGTGCGCTGCAACTCCTGCAGACATCGGCCGAAAAGGTCTGCGGTGTTGAGCTTGTCCTTGTAGACACCCAGTTTCTCCAATGATTCACGATGTGAGAATGGGAACGGTCCTCCCCAGCCAATCTGTGGCTTGCCGTTGGCTCCCGTGCTTGGCGCCACGCAGGGCATGTCATAGTCAAGCAGTTTGGCTTCAGCGAACTTGAAGAGCGTCTCCGGCCATTTCGAGGTGAATTCCACCGCAGGATCCTGGGCACACCAAATCGCGCTGGGCAGTACTGTGGTGTCCACAAGAGGGCCGCTATTCAGCCAGTCGGACAGCTTCGTCTGTACCGACAAGAAGGGCGTGCCGGTCGCTAGGCCTTCGCTGGAATCCGGCGGGCCTCCAGGCGCAGGCTCGGCGCAGAACCCCCATTCACATACCTGGCTGCCATTGCACGGTTGCGCAAACACGTCGGCATCGACAGAACATGTGGGTACAGGCCGCGGGCTGAGCGTGAGGGAAAAGCGGAGGTCGGCCCCCTGTCCGAAGGCCTCCGAAAGCATGACCATATCGCCGAATGCCAGCGCACCAGTTGCCTCGATCGGCGCCTTTGCCGTGTTGGCCTGTTGCCGGAACGAGATGATCCTGGCCTTCGCGTCCATGTTCCATGCGTATGCTGGCGACGCATCTACGTAGACCCAACGGACGTAGGCTTGCACTGGGAACGGCACGGTGGCGAAATCCAGCCTTCTGAGGGACAAAATCCCATTTGGCGCAATCAAGCGCGATGGATCGTACAGCGCAAGCACATCGTTGATGATGTGGGCCTGAACGGGAACCGCAATGGATGAACCGGTCGGCGTGGTCAGCACCATGGTCCCAACATAGGGCGAGTCAATATCCGGCTCGTACCCAGCCTCAGCGATCTCCTTCTCGACCATCTGGACGTTCGGGTCAGGGTCTGTCGGCGTCGGGTCGGCTGGCAGGGCATAGTAAATGACCGTGCTGGGCGCCCCGTCCACGTTGTTGCCAGACACCACCACCGTCCACGCCGTCGGCGCCATCGCTGGGGGGGCCTGGCCCACAGCGCGAACGCTGACCGTGTGCAGGGCCCGAATCAGATCCGATCCGCCGGCGCCCGCATCGGGCCGCTGGTAATCCCAACTGCTGAACGAACAGGCCTCGCCAGCCGCGCCGAAGTCATTGGAAACGCCCTCTCCACACCTTACCTGCGTGTTCCCGTCAGGGACAACCGTAATGGTGGGGCTTGGTCCCACCTGTCCGCCGTCGGCGAGCGTGGTCAAGATGCCAGTCGTCAGTTCGATCTCGATACTCCTTGTCGCGTCGACCCCGGTGCCCCAGGGCTGGTTGGGGTCGAGTACAGGTGGGATCAACGGGCCTCCAACCGCCGTCGCCTTCAAGTGCGGTGCATAGCTACCAGGCTGCGAAGAGCCACCATCCCCAGGCACTGCCGGCACGCACTGCCCCAGGCAATTGCACACCGCCGCGTCGCCACAGGGTTTCACCCCCTCCAGACAGTCCCACACGCAGGTACCAGTGGCACGCTCGCAGCGGCTACCATAGGGGCACTCGTCCGTCCACTGACAGGGCCGCAGAAGGGTCGATTGACTTTGCAGCAAGGCCGCATCCAGCGGGCAGGCCGTGTTCTGTGGCGTGCCACCGTCGGAAACCGAACCCAGGGCCAGGCACTGCCCGTCACATGAGCAATAGTACCCGTCCTGACACTTGCTCTCCGGGTCGCATTCCAGGGTGCACACGCTGGCCGGCCCCGGGCTGCAGAAGCTGCCGGCAGGGCATCCAGGGTCAGTGGTCGTGCACTGGATCCGCGGCCCATACACTATTTTCTGGCGCAGGTCAGGCGCACGCGTCCGGGGACAATCGACCTGCATCCCATCCACAATGGTCAGCGCGGAAGCCCCGGGGCCAGAGGCGGGCGCGGGAGCGCGAGCGCAGGCCACGCTTAACACTGCAAACCACGCAAGATACAGAACAGATGACTTCGACTCAACATGAGCACGCATCATGACCTCCGAATTCGGGCGAGCAGGGCACTTCGATCGAGACACAAACCGAGAAGAGCGGGTTACTTGAGGACTGATCTTCATGGCTGGGGGACAACCGCGGGCAGGTTGGCAACAAACCACAACCCCCTCTCACCCGTCTCACCAGCCGCGGAGCCCCAGAGAGCAAACTTGAGGCGGAGGACCCAAGAGTCGCCCCCGGTCCACACCTGGGTACGCGACAGCCCAATCCGTCCTGTCCAACCCTTGAGCCGCGGAATGGCATCTGAGTCGCCGCAGACAAGGTCTAGCCTCACGTAGCGCTCTGGATACGGCGGCAACGTTCCCGCGTCTGGGCTCAGAAGACTCAGGTCATAGGCAGCGCGCACTTGAGCCGCGCCAAGCTCTTGATGGATAGCGTAGATGCGGAGAGGGGGTCTGAACCTGCCTGAGGTGGCGGGGTTCGCGGCGAGAACGCCCCTGAACGGGGTTCCCGTGGCCACCCGGATCCGCGGATCGCCATCCTCGACGCAGGTGTGGGCGTCAACGAGCGATAGGGTTCCATCCCAGAAGTGATCTACCCAGGTGGTAACGTCGGTAGCTGCCGATCCCGTTGGAAACTCGCAGAGATCATAAGTCTCCTGAACCTCGGGCAGGGTCGCCGACAGCCAGAGCGAAAAGTCCGGTATGCACGCCGTCGCTCCCGAGTCGCCGGCCCCCCCCCCGTCGCCCTTGACCGCATCCACAGCGCTGTCCTGACCCACCGGCGCGTCGATCTGCCTGGCGTCGCCAGCCGCGTCCGGCACCTGCGGCGCGGGCACGTCGTTGATGCCAGTGTCGCGCGCATTAGCCCCATCGCCTGGGGCGCTGCCGTCGTTCCCGATCCGGTCGGACGGCATGCCGCCGTCTGTGCCGGCCAGCCGCCCATCCCCAGGCGAGCTATCGTCACCGCCAGGCAGACGCGCATCCCCCGGCACAACGCCCCCGTCGCCGCCGCCAGCCCCGCCCCCGCCGATACCAAGATCCGCCGGTGCACCGGTCGCATCGCCCGTCCCCGGCGCTGCCCCGGCACCGTCTGCCGTCAAGGCCGCATCCCCAAGCCCCGGGGCACCGCCACCAGCATCTGCAGCCTCAATCGCGCCGCCGCCAGCCCCGCCAGCGCCAGCCTCATGACTTGCGGTCCCTGACGACGAACACCCATACAGGCTGCCCGCCAACAGCAACGCTCCAAGGCGCTGCCAACCACTCGTTCGCACAGACTCCGCGATCCTCATGGCGCCCGATATTGCGTCAGCCAGCAATCCATGTGCAAGCGAATTCCATCAGTGGAACTGGGAGTACGATCTCTCGCCCGAATTGCATCCGCTGTAGGGGCGACCTGCGGTCGCCCTCCGGCCGCCCGCCAACATCCCGCACAGCCATTGACCGCATTGTCCCGCGCAATTCCGCGGGTTGCAGCCCACCGGCTCGTGCAGCCGAACCCACTGGGGCGGCCGCAGGTCGCCCCTACGCAGATAGGCTTCCCATGCCCGCGCCACGCCGAACTCCAGTCCCTTATGCCGCTCTGGACCCTCCTCGAACTCCCGCGTACTATTGCAGTCTCGCAAGCGTGCCCCATGAATCCCAATCGCACGTTCCGCCCAACCCTCCTAATCATCCTGATCGCCGGCCTGCTCGCGCCTGCATGCGGGCGCTCCAACAAGAGCGACGCCAGCGCCGATGGCCGCCCCTCCTGGCCTTGGGATGTCCAGCCCAACCCATTGCCGGACACTAGCAGTCCCGATTCTTCCCGCGATACCGCATCATCGACTGAAACCATGCCTCCGCCCGACGTTGGTGAAGACCGCGCAATTGCGGCCGACACCGCGACAAGTGACAGTCCTGCTGATGCGGCCCCGGAAGACACTGCAATCAATCCGGACTCAGACGAAGACACCGGCCGACTGGATGGCAACGACGATCCGTCTGATCCGGGCACCGGCGATCTATGCGCGAATGGGTACTCTTGTCTGACTAGCTGTGAGAACCACTGTGGCCTGCACAATCTTGGCCGCAGTGTTTGCACCTGCATATCCAATGCGTTGCACTGCAGCGACTGCATTCTGAGCGATCAGGCGCGCCCGCAGGTGCCTCAAGTCGTTTCTGTGACCTGTGCAGATGGCATTGCCACGGGAGTTGCCTGCGCGCGGGTCGGCGACGCTTGCTTCCTCCATCCGGGCTGGCCCTACCCCGACGGTTGCCTGTGCTGGTCGACGCCCCTGGGTATGGTCTGGAACTGTGCCCCGGTCTTCGATTGGTTCAGCTTCTTGCCGGATGCCGGTCCGCCCGGCACCGGGGCCAGCCCAGCCGCTCCCCGGTGAAGTTGCGCGCCCCTACCGCCGCCGCTTGCGCACCAACACCAGGCCCAGCAGCGCGAGCAAGCACGCTCCCGCCTGACTTCCACCTCCAGCACCCCAACCGCAGACTGTGCAACCGAAAAGGCCTCGGCTCCCTGGCTTGACCCGGACCTCCACTGCGTTGACTAGAACACACTCCGCACGTCCGTCAGTTTGGACTATGCATTCCTCTGAGTTCTGGCAGCGAACCACTTCGCAAGGGCTGGTCTCGCACTGGCCGCTGGTCTCGACGCACACCGTGCCAGCCGGGCACGGGATACCTGGGCAGACCCGGTTCTGACACGCGCCGGTCGAGGGATTGCAGAATGAACCCTCGGTACAACTCTTGCCCGCGCAAAGATCGGTCGCGCACTGGCCGGTCTGGCAACTTTGCCCCTTGGGGCACGTCACCGTGGTACAGCTCGGCACGCAGGTTCCGTTGGCACAATACTGGCCCGGATTGCAGACCACCCCCAGGCAGGGATCGGCCTGGCACTGTCGATTGTGGCAGATTTGCCCAGTCGGACAGCCGCGCGAGTAGCAATCCTGACACTGGCCGTTCCGGCAGGTGGCGCCCGCCGGGCAGGTGATCCCAGCGCAGGGATCGTAGCACTTGCCCTTCTCGTCACACAATTGACCGGCCGGGCAGGGTTTCAATGCGCAGGCCCTCAATAGGCAGGCTCCGTTTTCGCAATAGCGGTCGGCCGCGCACGGCTGCTCGTTCCCCCGGCAAATCGGCACACACTGGCCGGCCACGCAGGTCAGCGCCTCGCCACAGTCGGCGTTGTCGTCAATCTGGCCGTTACAGTCGTTGTCCCTGCCGTCGCAGATCTCGTCAGACGGGCCCACACCGCCCACGCAGGCCCAGCCGTCCGCGCCCCTGCACTGAAAGTGCCCGGGCTTGCATTCGCCCTGCAAAGCCGCCCCTGCCGCGAACCCGGGTGGATTGCAAGTAGCAGCCGGCGGGACGAGGCTTTCATCGACCAGGCCGTTGCAGTCGTCGTCCACTCCGTTGCACACCTCGGGCTTGGCCCCCACATCGTTGCTGCAAACGATGCGCCCGCCCACGCAGGCCTTCACGCCCTGCCGACATGCGCCCACCGCGCTGCCGCAAGGCTCACCGACTCCCGGCATGTCGCCATCTGCCTCGTCAATCACCCCGTCGCAGTCATTGTCAATGCCGTCGCAGATCTCGGGCGTGGGGTAAAGCGAACTGACCGTGCACACCACTTTGGTCCCCGAGTCGTCGCAGACGTTCTTGCCCGCGCCCTGACACGATCCCTCGTTGCAGGTCTGGCCCAGGCTCGGGAAATCCTCGTCCACGCTGCCATCGCAGTCATCGTCCTTGCCATTGCATAGTTCCTGCCTGGGCGTCACCGCACCCACGCAGGCCAACTCGCCTTTGCCCGTAATGGGGTTGGTCTGGCAAGCCTGCTGGCCAAAACCGCAGACACCCACGCACTTCCCGGTCGACACGTCACAGCCCACCGCCCCCGTGGGATAGCATGTCGTACTTGAGACCGGGTCGTTCTCGTCAACCTGCCCGTCACAGTTGTTGTCCTGGCCGTCGCACGGGATCTCGGCCTGGGGCGGGGTTGCACCCACGCAGTTCTGCCAGGCACCCGCCACGCATGACTGCATGCCGGTCGCGCAAGTCCCTTTGCAGGCCCAAATTCCCGAAACCGAGTCCAACCCGCACCCCGACAAGCCCGCCGGAAAGCATGCCTGCCCGATGCCGTCGATCACGCCGTCGCAATCATTGTCCTTGTTGTCGCAGATTTCCGGCTGGGGCCCCACCGCGCCCTGGCACACCGTCTGCTTTCCGCCTGCGCCGTCGTCCACACAGGCGGTGCTCCCGGGCCGGCACTCGCCCACACTGGGGCCGCAACTCACCGATGGGACGTCGTCGACAATCCCGTTGCAGTTGTCGTCCAGTCCATTGCACACCTCGGGTTGGTAGGCGCAGGCGCAAGACAGGCCTTCATCAATCTGCCCATCGCAGTTCTCGTCAGCGCAGTCTGCCGCCGCAGGCGCGAGACAGCCCGGCCCTGTTCCACACACTTCTTGCTCTGCGGCTCCGGGCTCAAGCGGCGCCGCTCCGCAGGCTGCGGCCGCGGCACACACCACCCCGTCGCCGGCCGCGTTGCAAGCGTAGACGCCCTGCCGCTTGCAGCGGCCGACCCCGACCGAGCAAGGCTTGCCCTTCAGGGGAAAGGCCGCCGCCTCGTCATAGCAAGTCGCGCTGCAGTTGCACCGGGGCACGGGAACTGAATTCACGATGATGTCGCCCAGGCTGGCCGCCAAGTCTGCCCGGTTGTTGGCGAGATAGACGGATTTCTTGCCGCCCGAGCCTGCCGACGCCATAAGTCTCAACGCGTCCGAGGCGCCGGTACCGAACCCCACCACGTAGACCGTGATCCCGGCCGCGTAGGCCGCCGCCGCCGCCAGGACCGGGTCGCCAGCACGGTCAGGTGAGCACTCGTCTCCCCCGTCGGTGACGAGGATGATGTTGTAGGACCGGCACGCCGCACGCGGATCGCGAGCCGCCGCATCAGCCGACAGCAACCCGGCGCCCGGCCCCACGTCGATCTTGGCCGGGTTCAGCAACCAGTCGGTGATCGAGTACACGCTGCCTGCCAGCGGCGTACTGGTCTCGGCCCGAATCTCTCGGTTCGAGTTGGCGGAGAAGGGAGGCAGATCCTCCTTGCCATCGATCCATCGGTAGATGGCGCTGAAGTTGGGGCCCGCCGTCGGGAAGCCAACGATGACCTGCGCCCCAGGGCAGGTGGCCGAGTAGGCGCAAGGCACCGAGCAGGCAATCTGGCGCCACTCGAAGATGTGATCGTTGGTGTCAGCCGGATCGGCGCATCCCGTGCAGCCGTTGCCCGACGAGCATTCCCGGTATGGCTCGCCCATTTGCCCGACGCAGTACTTCTGCGGGGTGGCGTCCTCGGGCAAGTCCACGCAGGTGGCACCTGCCACCAGGGCTGTGCAGTCACTATCGTTCACGCAGGGCTGCCCCAGCAGCACGCGGGCGTAGGTGGCAAGAGCGAACTCAGCCGAGCCAAAGGCCGAAATGGTGTCGATGATTGCCGCCTTGGCCAAATACAGCTTGCTGTCGTCGTATTTCCAGCCCCCGGTGGACTTTCCATCGAGGTCGCATCCTGGCTGGCTCTCCGAGCCGTCTCCGTGGGTGGGCGTGCCGGCGATGTTCGCGCTCATGGACGTCGAGTTGTCCAGGATGAAGACGAAGCGGGGCTTGTCGACCTGGGCCGCCACTTCGGACGTTGCCAGGCTCAAACCAACCAGGGCTGCTGCAGCTAGTCCCATACGCGTCATTGGACACCTCCAAAATCCCACGTGGCGTTTGCCACGACCATGAGAATCGTCGTGTGCGGCCTTGCCGGCCCCGACGCCCGCGACTGCCGCCAGCAGTGTGCGCAGGCCCCCCATCACCGCTTACCCAGGTTGCCGGTGTCGACCACACGAACCCCGGCAGGTGGACTCCAACGAAAAACTTCGTCAGAGACCTTGGCGTTGATCTTCAGGTCTGAGAATACGAAATGGTTCGCGTTGCCCTGCTGGTCGACAAGCACGCTCTCGCGCACCGAAAAGTCGCCCGGGTCCACCACAAAGACGATGGACTTGTAGGTCGACTGGGGCTGTTTGGGCCGTAGCGACAGACGATAGTCGTCGGGGCGACCGAAGCGCGTGTCGCTCGACCACGCCACCTCGAATTCATCGGCGATTCGTCCCTTGCCCATCAAGAAGGCCAGGGCCGCCGGCAACTGCGATGTCTTGAGATCCTGCTTGAACGCCTGTTTCTCCTCGGGCTCGTACAGCCACAGCAACTGCCCATTGGAGAGAAACATGCGCGCCTCGGGCTTGTCGTAGTCCCAACGCATACGTCCTGGTTTCTTGAAGTGCACCTGGCCGGCAGAGACGCTCACCCGCCCCACCACGCTTCGACTGTACCTCTGGGTGAAGCGAGCCTGGAAATCCTTGGCCAGGTCGTAGCGGCTCTGCACACGCGCAATCACAGCCGGCAGCTCAAACCGCGCAAGCACGGACTGGGCTGAAGCGGCGGGCGGGGCCGCATCGCCAGCGGCAAGCAGCAGGAGAAGAGAGATACTGATCATGGCACGACCTTCCCGCCCAGGCCCCAGCGCGCCGCCAGCACCAGGCAGACTTGCCCCCCCCAATAGAGGGAAAGGGTAATGGGTTGCGCCCAAACGGAAGAGCGTCGCAGGCGCGCCCAAGGCAGCATGGCCTGCGAGAAGTAGAACAGGGTTGCCCCCAGGCTGGCCACCGCGGCCAGTTCAAGCGATGCCGGTCCCGCCAGGGTGGAGAACACACCCGCCATCATGGCGGTAAGGCTGGCGGCATGGACCCCGACCGGAGCACGCAGTCCCGCACCGAGCCCGCGCCATTGCCGCCGCACAAGCCAGGCCGAGCACGCGCCAAAAACCACCAAGCCCGGCACCGCCAGCCATCCGCCCGGCCCCGCGCCAAGAAAGGCGAGCCCGTAACAAAGATGCGCGACCAGAAACAGCGCCAGACCCACCACCAGCGCTTCGTTGCCCTCGGCCAGCAGGGTGATGTCGGCGGCGAGAGACAAGATGATGCCGTTGAGCATCAGGGTGCCGAAGAGATCGCTGGGCATGCCACCCAAGACGGCGAAGAGAAGCACCGTGGCCATCGGCTTGCCAACCCCAAAGATCATCTGCTTCCTCGCCGCCGCGCCGGCCACGGCGCCCACCGCCGCAGCGGCAAAGAGAATGAGAGAAAGCCCGAGGGGAGCCACGCCTTACTTTACAACGGTTCTCAGCAATTGGCGTCTTTCGTGCGCTCCTCGCCGCTGGACAGAATCTGTCGGGAGGTTCGGGCCGCCCGAAGGGCCGGATCGCGGATCGCGGGTCGCGTGGGCGTGGGCGAGAGGCGGTGCTACTCAGCCGCCGCCAGGTACTCACCGCGCGGCGCTATCACCTCGCGCGGCTTGATGCCATTGGCCGGCCCCACGATCCCGTCCCGTTCCATCTGCTCGACCATGCGCGCGGCCCGGTTGTAGCCGATCTGCAGGCGGCGCTGGATGAAAGACACGCTGGCCTGGCGGGTGTCGGACACGATGGCCACGGCCTGGTCGTAGAGCGCATCCGTGAATTCCTCGCGCGCCGATCCTCCGCCCTCGCCGTCTTCGTCGCGCTCGGTGAGGATGTTCATGTCGTAGACCGGCTTGGCCTGTTTCTTCAAGGCCTCCACCACGCGATGAACCTCGCCGTCCGACAGGAAGGCGCCCTGGATGCGCTTCAACTTCGTACCTCGGTCGGAGAACAGCATGTCGCCGTTGCCCAGCAACGTCTCGGCGCCGGGCTGATCCAAGATGGTGCGGGAGTCAATTTTGGACGCCACCTGCAAGGCGATGCGGCTGGGGAAGTTGGCCTTGATGAGGCCCGTGATGACGTCCACCGAGGGCCGCTGGGTCGCCAGAATGAGGTGCAGACCCGCGGCGCGCGCCTTCTGCGCCAGCCGCGCCACTGCGGTTTCCACGTCCTTGGGCGCTGCCATCATGAGGTCGGCAAACTCGTCAATCACGATGACGACGTAGGGCAACTTGCGGGCCGGGGCTTCGCCGCTCTCCTTGGCGGCCTGCGCTGCGGCGGCCGCGGCCGAGATCTCCTCGCCCCGCTCCTCGCTGATGGTGCCGTCGCCGGCTGCCAACGTCGGCGTGGGCCCGCTCTCCGCATCCACTTCGACCTCGCGCTCCACGCCATCTTCGCCCGCAATGAACAGCTTCAGTCGCTTGCCGCGCTTGGAGGGCGACTCGGCCAGCTGCGCCGCCACCGCGTTCTGATTGCGCGCCGCCTCGATCTTCGCGTTGTAGCTGGAGATGTCGCGCACCCCGCTCTTGGACAGCAGTTCGTAGCGACGCTCCATCTCGTCGACCGCCCAGCGCAGCGCCAGCGAGGCCTTCTTCGAATCCACGACCACCGGCAGAAGCAGGTGAGGAATACCTTCATAGATCGATAGCTCAAGCTGCTTCGGATCCACCATGATGAAGCGCACCTCTTCCGGGGTGGACGAGAAGAGGATGCTGGTGATCATCCCGTTCACCGCAACCGACTTGCCCGACCCGGTCGTGCCGGCGACCAGCAAGTGGGGCATCTTGGCCAGGTTCACGCTGACCGGTGCGCCCTTGGTGTCCTTGCCCATGCATATCTGCAGCTTCGAGCTGGCCTTGCGGAATGAATCATCCTCGAGAATTTCCTTGAGGTACACCATCTCGCGGTTCTTGTTCGGAATCTCCACGCCCACCACCGCCTTGCCCGGAATGGGGGCCACGATGCGCACCGACTGCGCCTCCAGCGCCATGGCGAGATCGTTTTCCAGTTGCACGATCTTGCCGGTACGCGTGCCGGGAACCGGGGCAAATTCGAAGGTGGTGATGACCGGCCCCATCTGAATCGCGGTCACGTTGCCGCGGACGCCATAGTTGCCCATGGCCTGCTCCAGACGGGCCGCCATTGCCTTCAAGGTTTTCTCGTCGATGGCGCCGCCCTCGGGTGCGCTGTATTCCAGAAGCTCGGTGCCGGGAAGCTGAAAAGCCCCGTCGGAGAGACGCACGTAGCCGAGACCATCCCCAACCTCGGAACCACTTTGGCAGGCCAGCTGCTCGCCGGTTTCCTTGCGAATCACTGGTTGCACGATTATCGGTCCCGCCCCGATGCCTTCGTCGAAGGACTCCGGGGTCTTCTCGGTTACGCCTTCTTCCAGCATGGCGGTCACCGCCGGGACTATGCTCGGCTCAGGCCTTGTCTCAACGGACGGCGGCTTGGGCTCACCTGCTGGCCCGACCGGGGCCGCGCACTCGACCGCCGCGACCTCGGCGACCAGGGCCGCCATCGCCCGACGTTCCTCAGTTTCGTGCACGACAGGTGCCTCCTCCAGCATCGCGTCCGTGCGGGGCTCGGAGAAGTCGATCGTGGCTCCCGGATCATCCGCGCCGCCCACGTCGCTGTCGCCTTCACGCAGGATCTCGACCGGTGCCGCCATAGTTGCGGCGAAAGCTTCATCCTGGTCGAAACCTGCATCCCAGGCGGACGCGGCCTCGATCGGTTCGTGATCCTCGGCCTCGTGAACCTCATCCTTCTCGGGGAACATGGCAGCGACCATGCGTCCAAGAGCGCGCACGCCTTTCGCGGCCAGCCACGCCGCTGCGCAGGCGACGACCCGAATCGTGCGACCCGCGCTGCGCGCAGCCCAGGCCAGCGCCGCGAAAACCTCTCCCACGCGCACATGGGTAAGCAGGATCAGCGAAATCGAAAGCAGCGTCCCGGCCGCCAGTGCCGCTCCCACCCCGCCGACCACGCTGGCAGCGCCCTCCGCCAGCCACTGCCCGAGCAGTCCGCCCGGGCCACGCAAGGTGACCTCATCGCCGGCAAAGGGAAGGTACAGGATGACGGCCATCGAGCAGAGGAACGCCAGGAACCCGAACACGCCCACGACGTCCTCGATGAGACGACGAGCGCGGCACATGCGAACCGCGAGCAAGAGAACCCCGGCCACCAGGGGATAGGCGCACATGCCGGTCAAAGAGTAGAGGCCGGTCGCCGCAGCAGCGCCCCCGGGACCCATCAAATGGTCACGTCCAGCCTGCATGGACACCAGTGACACCACGCAGAACACACCGAGGCCCAGAAGCCCAATCCCCATGATCTCTCGGCCTCGTCCTGAGGAGTCGTCTTTGTTCTTCGCTGTCGCCATTTTTTGCCCCGTTTCGAATGCTTTGGCTACTACCTAGGCCTACACACACCGTATCCCGGGGCACTTGGCCGTCAAGTTTTCGCCCCACCCCGTCCTCCGACGGTCAGACCGCACTAGGGCAACTGGACAACGCTCATAAACTGTGAGCTAGAACCCGGAACGAGGAAACGAAATCGTGAAGGTGGTCCCCTGCCCTGGCTTGCTGTCCACGTCGATCTGGCCGCGATGGCGCTCGACGATGCCGTGAACGATCGACAAACCCAGCCCCGAACCCTCGCCGACATCCTTCGTGGTGAAGAACGGGTCGAAAATCCGCGGCAGAACCTCGGGAGGAATTCCCGGGCCGTCGTCACCCACCGCAAGCAACACGCGGGTATCGGTGGACTGCACGCGAACGCGAATGGTTCCGCCTGCATCGCCGATGGCCTGCGCGGCGTTGGTCAGCAGATTCATGAGGACCTGGTCCACCTGCCCAGGAAAGCCGCGAATGCGTGCCTCGGGGTCCACCTCCTTGACGACCTGCACGTGGCGCAGCCGGTGCTGCAGCAACCCCAGCGTGTCCTCCACGCTACGAGCAAGAAGGACCTCGCGCTCGACCGACTCGTCACCCCGGGCATAGCCGTGCAGCGCCTGCACGATGCTCTTGGTCCGCACAGCCCCGCGCTGGACCACGGCCAGAATTTCCGCCGCCTCGTCGACAAGTTTCGCGATCGGACCTTCCGTCCCGAGCGCAGCGATGCGCTTGACCGCATCCTCCAGCGGCCCAAGTGAGTTGATCACGGCGTTGACCGGGTTGTTGATCTCGTGCGCGATCCCCGCGACCAACCGGCCCATGGAGGCCAGCTTCTCGCTTCGAATCAGGTTGTCCTGTGCCCGTCGCAACTTGTCGAGCGCATCCCGCAGCTCGGCGTTGCGCTGTTCCAGGGCCTCGGTGCGCCGACGCACCTCGCGTTCCAAGTCGACATTGATTGATTCGGTCGAACGCAGCCTGTCGCGCAGCGACCGCCGCATCTCCTCGAAGATCACCGCCAGGCGTCCGATCTCGTCGGCCTCGCCCCAGGGTGGGACGGGCCGGGCGAGTTGGCCCTTGGACATCTCCCCGGAACGCTCCTCGAGCGCGGCCAACGGAGCCACCACCTCCCGCACGGCGAGCAGCACGAGACCAGCCGCCAGCGCACTACCGACGCCAAAGGCCAAGCGCGCAGCGCCACCGGGCGCGGCCTGTTGGAAGAGCCAGAGAAACCCGACGCCGAGACCCCACACCCAGACAAAGGACGCGCCCAACTTCCGGCGCAGCCCGACGGGTGAGCTGACCTCGGCCGGCGGAAGCGCATGGCGCGAGCCCAGATGGCGGACCAACGGACGCAGGATCTCCTGCAGGGCGACCCTCTGATAGATCGTGACGACGCCCGCAACCAGCGCCAGCGCGACGACCATCCGGGCCATGGCGCGGCCATCGAGGCCCGGCCAGGGCCTGATCGCGCCCACCAGTCCGGCAGCCCCGGCCAGACCGACGGCCAGGCCCTGCCAGGCGGAGAGGCGGTAGGGCAGCGCCTGTGCAGCCTGGAAGGCCACGATCGCCTTGGGCTCGTCGCGGGCCGGACCCTTGCTGCCACGCGCGCGCACGATTGCGTCGAAATACCGCTCGATCGAAGCAGCCTGGCGGACGAAAGAGCGCCACCAGAACAGGGCCGCCGCCAGCAGAATGGCCCACAGCGGGAAAGCGGCCCGAGCCAGGTCCGGCAGCCCCAGCAGCGCATAGGCCATGAGCGCCAGCAAGGCGTGCGACAGACCCACGGTGGCCAGCGCGGCGCAGGCGAACCAACCCCGGTAGTCCGCCACGAAGGCCTGAATGGCTGCAAGCTGAGGCATGAGGATCGGCCGAACGGCTCCCAAGACGCGGTCAAGAACCAGAAAGCGCACCGCCGCCACGCCCCCCGCTGAAACCGCACCAAGGGTTGCCAGCGCTGCGGCCTGCAAAGGGTCGCGCGCGCCCGAGCGAAGAACCGCAACCGCTATCACCAGTGCCAGGCCGGTCCACAGGGCAAAGTGCACAAGAGCACTCTCGCGGGGCGCCAGCGCAAGCGCCCGGCGCGCACCATCATGGTTGAGCGCATTGGCCTTTTCGCCTCGCTGGAGCACGGCCAGCTGTTGGGTCAACGATCGCAACAGATCCGTCAGGCGAAACAGCGAGGCGGCCCAAGCGGCCAGCAAGACCGGCACCAGAACTTTGGCCCACAGCCACCTATCCGGCAGGGCCCGCGCGCACAACACGAGAGGCGGGGCGCACACCGCGACCTCGATCGCTCCCAGCAACAGCTCGGCCACCGCGACCTTGCGCGCGAGGTGAGATTCGCCGCCTCCCTGGGTGGCCTGGGGCATGCCGCCATTGTAATCGATGTGGGCCGGGCGGTCGCCGAGCAAACTGGACAAAGCGTCTTTCGCCGAGCACCCTTGGGAGTCGCGTCCATGACCTGGGAAACAATCTCTAACCTGATCCACGACGAGTGGATGATCTTGTCGCTCCTCCTGCTCTGGTCGGTCGCCGGTGTGACCATCATCTGCGAGCGGGTCTACGCCTTGTGGAATGTGCTGCCCAAGTCCGAGGTATTCAAAGACCGCGTGATCAGCGCCATCGAGAGCGGGGATTTGCCCAAAGCGCACGCCTTCTGCGAGACGGCGAACGATCCCTTGGCCGCCGTGTTTGGCCGCGGCCTACGCGTGTTCACGAAGACGCCGCACAAGACCACCGAGGCCGTCATGTCGCAGCGGACGGTCGCCATTGGTTCCTTCAAGCGCTACCTATGGGCACTGGGGACGGTGGGGTCCTCCGCGCCTTTCGTCGGGCTGTTCGGCACCGTGGTGGGCATCCTCAAGGCCTTTCAATCGATGTCGATGGCGGGCACGGGCGGCTTCAAGGTCGTGTCGCAGGGGATCGCGGCCGCGCTGGTGGCGACGGCGGCCGGCCTGCTGGTCGCCATCTACGCCATCATCGCCTACAACTACTTCGTGTCGCGGGTGGGCGCCATCGCGGTCGAGTACAGAGTATTCTGCGAGGAGTTTCTTCTGGTACTGGGTGAGTACGCGAAAGCGCGAGCAGTTCCCCCCGCGGTGGCCGGTGCGGCCTTGCCCCCCACAGAAAAGAGCACCCCGCCCTCGTAGGTCTGTTCAGCGATGGGGATGAGCATACAAATAGAGGACGCCAGCGCGGCCGAAGGCGAGCCCGACGTCAGCGAGACCGTGGTCGCGGAGATCAACATCACGCCGCTGACCGACGTGTTCTTGGTCCTGCTGATCATCTTCATGGTCACATCCACCGCCATCGTCGAATCGGAAATCTCCTCGCGTACGGGCGTGAAGGTCGCGCTGCCCAAGGCAAACGCGTCCGGCGCAGTGACCAAGAAGCGCACCGATCCCATCCTCACCGTGACCAAGGGCAATGAAGTCTATCTCTTTTCCAAGAAGGTCGAGGTGGCCAACCTGGAACAGGAGATCCGCAAGGCGCTCAACGACGTGGGCTCCGAAACCCTCCTGCTTCGCGGCGACAAGAACGTCTTCTTGGGCGAAGCGGTCGACCTGATGGCCATCGCAAAGAGGGCGGGCGCGAAAAACATCGCCATCCTCACGCAGACAGACCAGAAGTAGCAGTCCGCGTGGCTGGCATGCGAGAGCGCAGTCTGCGGCACATCGCCACACGGTCGGTGTCGCATAAGCAAAACCGCCTCACTTGGGTCCAATTGCGCCGCGGATACCAGCGTCTAAGTGGTCAGAATCACTAAGAACAGATCGTACGCACGCCGTGGCACATGGGCTGCAAGGTTCTGCGCCAGTTCCCGGCCCCAAAGGCCAGAAAACAGAAGACGACAAGGAGACCACAAATGAAGCTGACTCGCGTTATCCTCCTCGCCCTCGCGTTCGCCATCCCGACTGCCGCCACCACGGTCGCCTCCGCGGCTGACGAGCCGGCCGCGGCTGGTGACACTGCCAAGCCGGCCAAGGGCAAGAAGGGCAAGAAGGGCAAGAAGGACAAGAAGCCTGCCGACGACACCAAGGAAGCCGCTCCCGAGGCGAAGTAACGATCTTCGACTCCTGGGAAGAACGCAGAGCGGCCAGAAACCTCTGGCCGTCCCGCCTCTTCGCAAAAACCCCCGGAATGATACCCGGGGGTTTTTTGTTGCCGGCTGCTATTCTCGTGTCGGCTGGCGTTCGCGCCCGCGGACTTGTGCTCTAGGACTTGCGCGTGACGATCCGTACCAAGGTTTGGTTGCTCGTCGCGGTCAGTGTGCTCGTGACCGCTGGCGCGACCTTTTGGCTACGCATCTACGCCATGCGCCGCGAGCTACTCCGGCAGGCGCTAGCCTCGGCAGACGAGATCGCAGACGACATCAGGCAGACCCTGGAACGTTTCGACGCCGATGCCGAGGACCGCGATCTGGCCATCGCGCTCTCGAACTATATCAACCGGCATCCGCGCATTCAGCGCCTGCAACTGGTCATCGAACGCGAAAGCGCGACGCGCATTTTCGCCCAGCGAGGAGAGGCCACCGAGATCACTCGTCTCGGCGCCATCCCACGCGAACCCATCATCTACACCCGCAAGGCCACCGAGGGCGACGACATCCACGCGCTCACCAGAAACGTCGACCTCAAGGGACCGTGGACCGCCGTGCTGAGCATGAACTGGAGCCTGGGCCCGGTGGAGTCGGTCATCAAGGTGACAGAACGCTGGTCACTGCTCCTCGGTCTTGGCCAGCTCATGGTGCTGATGCTCTTGACTGGTTTCATCATCGACCGCGTGGTCTTGCGGCGCCTCGACATCCTGGCGCGCGCCATGCGCGACGTGGAAGCCGGCGACATGGGTCGGCGGGTGCCGACGGATACGAACGACGAAGTGGGACGCCTGTCGCACGGCTTCAACCGGATGCTGGAGCAGCTTTCCACCGCGAACCGCGAAATCCACGCCTTCAACCAGCGGCTGGCGCGCGAAATCGAGATCGCCACGCAGGATCTATCCCGCAAGAACGTGGCTCTCGAACAGCTCAACCGCCTGCTCAACGAGCTGCGCCGGGAGAACGCTTCGAAGGTGCGCCTGGCCGCTCTCGGCCAGCTGGCGGCGCAGCTGGCCCACGAGATCGGCACGCCCCTGTCGTCGGTGTCGGGCCACCTGCAACTCGCCCTGTCGCAGCGCGATCTGTCCCCGAGCTTGCGTGAACGCCTGGAAGTGTCCACGCGCGAGATTGCCCGCATCGGCCGTATCGTGCGCGACTATCTCGACTCCACCCGCTCGCTGGAAGCGGAATGCAGGCTGGTTTCCTTGCGCCAAGTCTTGGGTGAGGCGGTCGAGGTCACGCGCGGGGGCGAACTGGGAAGCGACAAGACCCTGACCATGGATCTGCCCGACGATCCGCCGGACTTCGTCACCGACCCAGGCCTGCTGCGGCAGATCGTGATCAACCTGCTCAGCAACGCTCTCGACGCTGTGGAGCATGGAGGCCTGGTCACCCTGGCGGCGCAGACGCTGGATGGCCATGTGCTGGTCACTGTGCGCGACACGGGGACCGGCATCGCACCCGAGGATCTGCGGCGAATCTTCGAGCCCTTCTACACGACCAAGGGGCGGGGCAAGGGCACCGGACTGGGCCTGGCCATTTGCCGCGAATTGGCCAAGGCGCTGGGCGGCACCATCGCGGTGGAAAGCACGCCCGGGCAGGGCTCGGCGTTCACCCTGCGCCTGCCCCGCAGCGGAAACACCCAGGCCGAACCGGCAGCCCCACGGGCCGCCGCGGGAGGAGCAGCATGACCAAAATTCTGGTCGTCGAAGACGACGCCGTCGCGCGCGACCTTCTGCGCGAGATATTGAGTGCCGAGGGCTTCGAGGTCGACGCCGTGGACGACGGCGCGCCCGCAGTCGAGCGGGCCGCGTCCGGGCGCTATGACCTGGTGGTCTCCGACATCCGCATGGAACGAGTGGGCGGCATGGAGGTGTTGCGCGCCTTCTCGGAAAAGGCCCCGGGCACGCCTGTCATCCTCATCACCGCATTCGGTGACGTCACCGGTGCCATGGAAGCCATCGGACACGGCGCCTACGACTACGTCTCCAAGCCATTCAACGTGGAAGAGCTTCGCCAGACCGTTGCGCGCTCGCTGGAACGCAGACGCCTTTCCGCCGAGGCGATTGCCACACCAAAGACGGGGGCAGCACGGGCGCAGGTGGCCGAGATCGAAGGCAAGAGCCCGCGCATGCTCGATGTGTACAAGCTAGTCGCACGGGTGGCCCCCACCACCGCCACTGTTCTCGTGGTCGGAGAATCGGGGACTGGCAAGGAGCTGGTGGCGCGCGCCATCCACAGCCGCTCGCCTCGCGCCGGGAAACCGTTTGTGCCGGTAAACTGCACGGCCCTGTCCGAATCGCTGCTCGAATCCGAGCTGTTTGGCCATGCCCGCGGCGCCTTCACCGGCGCGGTGGCCGCCAAGATGGGCCTATTCGAAATGGCCAACGATGGCACTCTGTTTCTCGACGAGGTTGGTGACATGGGCCCCAAGATGCAGGCTCAGCTCTTGCGCGTTCTGCAGGACGGCGAGGTGAGACCGGTGGGCGGCACCGAGTCCATAAGGGTCGACGTACGCCTGGTGTGCGCCACCAACCGGGATCTGGAGGCAGACGTCAAGACGGGCCGCTTCCGCGAGGATCTGTACTTCCGCATCAACGTGGTCACCGTGCGCATGCCACCCCTGCGTGAGCGCGCCGGCGACATCCCCATTCTGGTGCGCCATTTCTTGGCCAAGATCGCTCGTCGCGAAAGCCGGTCCGAGGCGAGCGTGTCGCCCGAAGCGTTGGATGTCATGTGTCGCCACTCGTGGCCTGGCAACGTGCGCGAGTTGGAAAACGCCGTCGAGCGCGCGGTGGCCGTGGCCAAGGGCAACGTGGTGCTGCCCTCGGATCTTCCCGTCGAGGTCTATGGCGGCTCGCCCGCGGAGCCCGGCGGAATCTTCGATGATCGCCCGACCTTATCCGAGTTGGAAAAGCGCTACATCGCGCTCATCTTGACCGAATGTGGTGGCAACAAGAAGAAGGCCGCCGAGCGCCTGGGCATCGATCGCCGCACGCTGTACCGGGCGCTGGAACGGGCCGGGGTGGCAGCGGGCAGCGAGGATGAAGGGGAAGACGGGTAGTTTGCTTGACATCATGATGTTCACAAAACACAATTCTGTGAACATGGCGATTCGACACAAGCACCTGAAGCTGGACCAGACGAAGATCGACCGGGCACGCCGGCTGCTCGGCCTTTCTACCGAGCAAGAAACCGTGGAGACTGCGCTTGATCTGGTCATCGCCGAGGAGCCCATCCTGCGCGCCCACCGCAAAGTCAGGGGCGTCGGCGGCGTCGTTGATGTATTCGGTGGCCGGTGAAAAAGATCCTGATCGACACCAACGTTTGCATCGAATGGCTGAACCGCGGGCTACACGAAACGGTGACGCTGGGACCGGGGGTTGTGCGCTACTTGTCCGCTGTGGTTGTGATGGAACTTCGCGCCGGCGTCAGCCATCGCGCCAGCCGCGAAGCCGTGGATGCCCTCACGCGGGCCTACCGGACGGCGGGCCGCCTAGTGGCGCCGTCGAGTGAGGTCTTCGAGCTGGCGGGTGCGGTGCTGCGCAAGCTGAAGCTCGCCGGCTGCAACGTCCGTGACGCCTCTCTCTGCAACGACGTGCTCATCGCGCTGACAGCCCGATCCATCGGGGCGACGGTGCTGACTGCCAACGTGGCCGACTTCGCTGCGATCCAGCAGGTCGAGCCATTCGCCTTCGAGCTGCCGTAGCCGCGCCTGCGACCCTCTCTGACTTCTCGTTCAAAGCAGATCAAGGAACGCCCGGCCGGCGTGACTGAGGGTGCGGCCCGCGGGATACACCAGTCGGATCTTCCTCTCGGTTTGCAGGTCGGTCACCTGCACCTCGCGCAGGGTTCCCTGGGCGATCTCCTCCTCGACGCACATGCGGGGCAGGAAGGCCACGCCCTGATTGCGCTGGACCATCTTGCGGATGGCCTCGACCGTGGGCATCTCCACGTCCTGTCGCAACGGGACCTTGAGACGCTCGAACTGGCGTAGCACGACTTCCTTGTAGGGCGACATCTCGTTGTGAGCGATGAATGTCTCTGCGCCCAACTCGGCAATGGAGACCGAGCGCCGGCGCGCGAAACGGTGCTGGGGCGAAATCACACAGGCCAGGTGATCGGTGTAGATGATGCGCGCAACCAGCCGGTCGTCCTGGGGCTCGTAGCTGATCACGCCCATCTCCAGGTCGCCTTCCAGGATCTCGACGGGAATCCGGCTCGACTGGCTACGCCGAACCTGCACCTTCACCCGCGGATACAGCTTGCGGTAGCGCGCGATGAGCGGCAGCAGGTACAACGTGGTCGATTCGTTGGCGCCGATGGACAGCCGTCCGGCGCCGTGGTCGCGCAATTCGGCCAAGGCCACGGCAAGCTCGGCGCGCAGGTTGTCAAGACGCCTGGCATAGTCGCACACCACCTGGCCGGCATCAGTCAGGCGCGGCTGTTTTCCCGCGCGATCGAAAAGCGGCTCGCCCACCTCGGCTTCCAGACGCTGCACGGCCATGGAAACCGCTGGCTGGGTCCGCAGAAGGCGAGCGGCCGCGCGGGAGAAGCTTTTCTCGCTCGCGACGGCGCGAAAAATATCGAGGGTATGCAAGTCCATGGGGCCTCCCCAGTCCGGGATGGCCCAACTATAAATCAAGCTGATGCAGATCGACAGAAGAATCAATTCGCCAGAATGCGCCGCAGCCGCTAGATTGCCTCCCCGGAAAGGAATCCCCCCATGAGTGACCGCGTCTTCATCTTCGACACCACCCTGCGCGACGGCGAGCAGTCCTGTGGTTGCAGCATGACCGTCGCAGAAAAAATGCGCATGGCACGCAAGCTGGTGGAACTGAACGTCGACGTGATGGAGGCCGGCTTCCCCATGGCCTCGGACGGCGACTTCGAGGCGGTAGGCCGGATCGGCCAGGAGTTTGCCGGGATCACCGTCGCTGCCCTGGCCCGCTGCCATACCGGCGACATCGAGCGCGCGGCCAAGGCGCTGGAGAAAGCCAAGCGGCCCCGCATCCACACCTTCATCGCCACCAGCCCTCTGCATTTGCAGCACAAGCTGAAGAAGACTGAGGAACAGGCGCTGGAGATCGCCATCAAGTCCGTGCAGCTGGCGCGCCGGCATGTCGACGAGGTGGAGTTTTCGGCGGAAGACGCCACGCGCACCTCGGCGGCAAGCCTGCTTGCTTTTTCCAAGGCCGTGGTCGATGCGGGCGCGCGCATCGTGAACCTGCCGGACACCGTCGGCTATTCGATCCCGGCCGAGTATGGACAGCTGGTCGGCCAGGTGGTGCAGGCCCTGGCCGGTCGAGCCATGGTCAGCGTCCATTGCCACAACGACCTGGGACTGTCGACCGCCAACTCGATCGCGGCTGTGCAGGCGGGCGTGCGCCAGGTGGAATGCACCATCAACGGCATCGGCGAACGGGCGGGCAACTGTTCACTGGAGGAGTTCGTGATGGCGCTGAAGGTGCGCCAGGATGTCTTGCCCTTCGATACCGGCATCGTGACCCAGCAGCTTTTCCCGGCCAGTCAACTGCTGACCGAGATCATCGGCGTGGGCGTCCAGCCCAACAAGGCCATCGTGGGCCGCAACGCCTTTGCCCACGAGGCGGGGATTCATCAGGACGGCTTCCTGAAGGAACGCACAACCTACGAAATCATGCATCCCAACACAGTGGGCGTACCCGCAAGCCAGCTGGTGGTGGGCAAGCACAGCGGACGCCACGCCGTGGTCGACCGCTGCCAACACCTGGGATTCACCTTGAGCTCGCAGCAGATAGAAACTGTGTATCACCGGGTGATCGCCGCCTGTGACCGCAAGAAATGGCTGTCCGACCAGGAGATCGCCGAAATCGCGCGCGCGGTGTAGGAGCTCGGATCGCATCTTGCTGTCGTGACCGTAGCCGGCGATTATTGCCACGGCCTGGCGGGAAATTCCGGGCCGGCCCTTCGGGCGGACCGGAATTCCACGACAGGCTCAGGCCACGGCCCACGACTACGTTTGCGGCTTGCAGGACATACTCTGGAGTCCGGCGGTACGCCTGATGTAAGATGGTGTCCGCACCTCCTCCTCGATCCCTAATCGCACACTTCGATGGCAGTCGTTGGCATAGATCTGGGCACGACCAACTCCGTGGTCGCCACCGTGCGCGGCGGCGAGGTGGTCGTGGTGCCCAACAGCCAGGAGGGCTACCTTCACCCGTCGGTGGTCTCGTTTTCCCCGGAAGGCCTCAAGTACTTCTCCGTGGATGCGGTAGCCCGTCGCATCCTGGACCCCAGGAACACGGTCTACTCGGCCAAACGACTCATTGGCCTGCCCTTCCGTTCCGACGAGGTGCAGAAAGCGCTGGTTCGACTGCCCTACGAGCTGCGCGAGGGCAACAACGAGCAGGCGGTCTTCATCGGGCCGGATCGCACGTACACCATCCCTGAAGTCTCCGGCCTCCTGCTGGGCTATCTGCGCCAGTGCGCCGAGCTTTTTCTGAGCGACTCAGTCAGCGCCGCCGTCATCACCGTGCCGGCCACCTTCAACGACTCCCAGCGCCGCGCGACCATGGACGCGGGACGCATCGCCGGCGTCGATGTGCTGCGCGTGCTCAATGAGCCCACCGCGGCCGCGCTGGCCTACGGGCTGGGTCAGAACATGTCGCAACGGATTGCGGTCTACGACTTTGGCGGCGGCACCTTCGACATCACCATCCTGCAGGTCGAGAACGACGTGTTCGAGGTGCTGGCCACGGGCGGGGACACCTTTCTCGGCGGCGACGACATGGACAGCGCCCTGCTCAACATTCTGGCCGAGCTATTCAACGCCGAGCACGGCATCGATCCGCGCGGCGATCAGGCCGCGCGGTCGCGGCTTCTGATTGCCGCCGAGCAGGTCAAGCGCCACCTGTCCGACTTTCCCGAAGCCCGCGGCGATCTCAAGAACATCGCGATGGGTTCGAACGGCGAGCCCCTCGCGCTGCGCTTCCACATTGCACGCAGCGTTTTTGAAACCGCGGTTCGCGGGCTGGTCGGCCGAACCATCCAGGCCTGCCACGACGTGCTCTCCTCCGCGCAGCTCGCGCCCTCGCAGATCGACGAGGTGATCATGGTGGGGGGAACCACCCGCGTGCCCATGGTGCGCGCAGAGGTGGAAAGGTACTTTGGTCGGCCTCCCCGCACCGATCTCAACCCCGACGAGGTGGTGGCCTGGGGCGCCGCCATCCAGGCCGAAAACCTGGCCAACGCGGGCGAGAACTTGCCCAGCCGTGCGGTCTTGCTCGACGTCACGCCCCGTGCCCTGGGGATCGCCGTCACCGGCGGTTTCGCCGAGCGTATCATCGATCGCAACGTGCCCGTGCCGGTGGAACAGACGCGCATTTTCAGCACCTCGTCCGACAACCAGACCTCGGTGCGCATCCAGGTCTGCCAGGGTGAATCGCGTCGCTTCGAGGAAAACGTGCCCTTGGGCGAGCTGGAGCTGACCGACCTGCAGCCGGCGCGGCGAGGCGAGGTTTCCATCGAGGTGACATTCAAGGTGGACACCAACGGCATCTTGCGCGTGCGCGCGCGCGATGGCGCGACCGGGGCGGCCCGCGAAGCGGCGGTCAACGTGCGCGGTGCGATGAGTGAGTCCGAGGTCGAAGAAGCGGCGGAACGACAGAGGGTCGAGGAGGCGAGCAACCTCCCGGAAGTTCCGCAGGAGTAAGCCATGGCGGGCATGTCGACCGAGCAGCTTGCCGCCTTTGTCCGGCAGATCTTTCCGCGGCTGGATCAGGTCTCCTACTACGATCTTCTGGGGGTGCCCTCGGGCTCGGGCCAAGCGGCCGTGCGGGCCGCTTTCTATCGTCTGGCCGCCAATCTGCACCCCGACCGCTACCACACCATGGCCGACCGCGAACTCAAGCAACAGCTTGAGGTCATCTACGCCCGCGTCTGCGAGGGCTACCGGGTGCTCACCACACCCGACAAGCGCGCCGCCTATGAGCGGGCGCTCACCCAGGGCAAGAAACGTCTGACCGCAACCGACCGCGAATCGCGCGGCCTGCAGAACCCCGAGGACAGTCTCAAGCATCCCGAGGCAAAGAAGTTCTTCCGCATGGGCATGATCAGCTTGGGACGCAAGGACTGGAAGGGCGCGGTCATGAGTTTCAACTTCGCCCGCGCCTTTGAGCCGGCTGCCGTGCTCATCGCACAGAAGCTGGCCGAAGCGCAGGCCGCTCTGGGCAAGACCGGGGGAGCGGGGGGCACTCCGCCCAAGACCCCTTGACGGGGCCGCTCGACTCCCGCCCGACGTCTCCGCCTTCTGCCGGCAGCGTAGCGGGTCCATCGACTTTTCCCCACGGCCCCAAGGTGGGCACGCCGCTCGGCCGCTACCAGCTTCTCGACGTTCTCGGCCACGGGGCCATGGCCAGCGTGTACCGGGCCCGTGACACCCAACTTGGTCGCGAAGTGGCGGTCAAGGTCATGGGCATGAACATCGCGACCCGTGGCGAAGGGGCCGAACGTTTCCGCCGCGAGGCCCACGCGGTCGCCGCGCTCAAGCATCCCGGCATCGTCGAGATCTACGACTTCGTGGACGCCACGGCCGACGAGCCGAGCTACATCGTGTCCGAGCTGATCGAAGGCCCGACACTGCGACAACTGCTGGACGCGCGCCAAGCGCGCCTTCTGCCCGAGGTGGCCGCGCTCATCGTGTTGCCGGTGGCCGAGGCGCTGGCCACCGCTCATTCCCGCGGCATCGTCCACCGCGACGTCAAGCCCGACAACGTGATGATCGAGCGCAGCGGCGACCGCAGCCGCGTGGTGATCACGGACTTCGGCGTGGCCCATGTCACGGGCCTCGAAACCATGACCGCGTCCGGCGCCTTGGTGGGCTCGCCCGCGTACATGTCGCCCGAGCAGGCGCGCGCCCACGAGGTGGGTCCGGGCACCGACATCTGGGCACTCGGCGTCCTGCTCTACGAGATGGTCACCGGATGCTTGCCCTTCCCCGGCAAAGATCCCTTCTGCGTGATCGCTTCCATCGTGCTCGGCAGCTTCCGCCGCCCGTCCCAGATCGCTGCCACCGTCGGGCCGCGCTTCGAACGGATCGTTATGCGCTGCCTTTCGCCCAACCCGGCCGCGCGCTTCCCGAACGCGGGCGAGCTGGCCGCCAGTCTGCGCGATCTGGCCGGGGAAGCGGGGCTGCTGCCTGAGCAGCCGGCGCTGCGCCGTTTTCTCGACGATCCGGCCAAGTTCGAGGCCGAGCTTCGTCCCAAAATTGCCGACGCCGCGGTCGCCCAGGCGCGCATGCGAACACGACGGGGAGAGCTGGCGCGCGCCCTGGCCGAGATCGGACGCGCGACTGCGTATGTGCCCACCCACGCGGGCGCGAATGCCCTGCTCAAGAAACTGTCGGCCGGACGGACGGCCTTGCGCGTGGCTGGACTCGTCGTGGCGGGCCTGGTCCTGGCAACCATCACCTGGTCGGTTTGGCACCCACCCTGGCGAAAACCTGCGCCCGCGCTCTCTTCCAGGCAGCCCCTGCCACCGCCCAAGCCGAAGCCGGTTGTCTCGGATCCGCCAGCGCCCGGTCTGGCCGGCCCCGCGGCTTCACCCTCTGCCGAGGCAAGAGGACCGATCCCCGGGGCCGCCAGTGTGCCGCTACCACCGGCCGCCAAGGCACCGACCGCCCGTGCGACGTCCACTGCCGTCGCTAGGCCGAAGCCCGCTCGGCGTGCAGGCACGACGGGGACAGGCGCTGCTGCCCAGCCGGCGGCGACGCCGGCCGTGGCTCCTGCCGCGCAGCCGGTGCCTCCCCCAGCGCCAGAGCCCACGCCGGCGCCGGCAACGCCCGCAGCATCGGAACAGCCAAGACCGGGGGTAGTCCAGCTCTTCGCCACCGGCGCCATCTGCTACCCCAGCTTGGACGCCGAGCCGGTTTCCATTTTCATGCCTCGCTACCAAGGGGTGGCGCCCGGCCCGCACAAGATCTTCTGCACGCGCAACAAGGGTGGGGCCAAGGAACTGGTGGGCGAGATTGACTTGCCACCAGGAGCCAGGGTCGAGCGCACCGTGACGCAGAGGGACGGCAAGCTCGTCCTGGCGCGACCCCAGTGATCGGGACCACCGCTTGCCGCATGAGGCGATACGACAACATGTTGGCGTCAAGAACGCCCGAACCACGACACATGGATCCGGCTGGCCTCAAGAAAACTCACTCCGTGGCTCGACCGGCCCGCCTTCATCTGGCGAAGGTGTTGGCCTGTTCGTTGCAAGCACTGAGTGTGATAGCGTTGGGCCGTGGCTAGGCACAGGACCAGTTTCCTCATGCTGACCCTCCTGGCATGCGGCTCGACGAACTGCCTCCTGGATAACGGTCCCATCAACATGCCGCCCACCGTGCAAATCGCCGAGCCCAGCCAAGCGCTCCACCGGGGCGAAACGGTGACATTCATGGCGACCGTACACGACCCCGACCAGAGCACCGATTCGCTCAACGTGACCTGGTACCTGGATGCGAGTCCGCATTGTGACCAAGCAGTACCGATGGACTGCGCAAGCCAGCGCAAAGACCAGTGTTTCTACACCCCCAAGGCTCTTGGCTCGATTTGCGTCGTGGTACGGGTGGAGGACCGCTATGGCGCCAAGGCCACAGCCAGTTCTGTGTTCCTGGTGGAGAACTGGCCACCAATTGCCGTCATTGAACGAACCAGCCCTGCATCGGCGGCCACCACCCTGCCCCTGCTCAGCAAACTTACCTTCTCCGCGGCCAAGTCCACGGACCCCGACGATACGAATCTGACCTTCACCTGGACGGTCACCGAGCCCGACAGAACCAGCCCTTCGGCAGAGATCTGCAGCTCGCCGGAGTCACAGACCGAATGCTCGTTCACGGCCACGATCCCCGGCAAGTACCACGTCCAAGTGATAGTCAGGGATCCGAGCGGTGGCCAGTGCGCTGCCTCGACTGACGTGGTGATCGACGAGGACAAGCCACCCTGCATCGCGGGAACCACCCCACGGTCGCTGCAAACCATTGCCTTCTCGGACCAAAGCGCAGCCTTTGTTGTCGATAGCGTGGCCGACGACATCGATCCCTACCCGGAATCGACTTCGGGCACCTTCACCTGGCGGTACCGCATCGGCAAGACGGGCGAGTTCCAGCGCCTGCCGACCATCTCCAACTCGAACCGATTCGCCGTGGGCCCCGCTTTCCTTGCGCCTGCCCTCGGTGGCGTCATCCAGATCCGGGTCGAGTACCAGGACAGCAAAGGCCACAGCCTCAGCTCCTGCGACCAGAACGCAGATCGTTGCGAACTGGTCCAGGGCTGCGCCCAGTGGGTCACATGGACGGTATCAGTCCTATGAGTCTTCGTTGGTCCATAGTTCCCCTTGTTGCCTGGGTCATCTTGACCCTGGGCGGGTGCAGTTCTGGGTCGAACGTGAGCCCAGGTACCATGCCCTCCGGTGGATCGTCGATCCAGTCCAGCCAAGCCGCGGGAGGCGCCAGCGCATACGCTTCTGGCGGGGCGTCGCCGCAAGACGCGGGAACGGTCTCCCTAGACGCGGGCGTTGCACCTCGCGACGCGCGCGCTCCATCTGCAGACGCGGCCAACCCCATGTCCAGCGACGGCGCTGCTGGCGCTGGCGGCACGAGTGGCACCAGGACGGCGACAGGCGCTGGCGGGATGCGTGGATCTGGCGGTGTGGCCCCCACTGGTGGGGCGCCTGGCTATGGCGGCGGTGCGCCGGCGACTGGCGCAGGCGGGACGCCCGCCACTGGCGGGATGGTCAAGAGTGGTGGGGTGCCTGGCGGTGGTGGGACGTTTGCCTATGGCGGTACGACGACGGGTGCGGGCGGGATTCCGGCGGGCACCAGCACCCGCAACTCGTCAGGCACCGGCGTACCCCCGACTGGAGGAACAGTCGTAGCCTCCGGTGGAAGAGTCACCAACGCAGATGCGGGAGCCGATGTTGGCGGCCCCGCTGGGACACCCCCTGATGCCTCTTCGGCCTGCACGGTGAACATCGTGCCCCTGCCCTGGTCCTCAGCCAGCTTGCTCAATCTGGTGCCGGGCGACACCGCGACCCTTGCGGTAGAGGGCACCATCGTCTGGGGCTCGTCGCCGCCGACCACACCATCCTGGCAGTGGACAGTGAAGGGCCCTGACGGTACGCCCTTAACCATCACCCCACTGTCGACCTCCGACCCAACCACCTCGGACATCCAGTTCCCGCTTCTCGCTCCTGGCAGCTACGCCATCAGCGTTTCCGCCACCGCAGCTTGCAAGGGCTACGCCTCGGCCACCGCGGTGAAGCCGCAAGACCGATCGCCGCAGCCCTTCTTCATCCGCATCTTGCCGCCGCCGTCGGCTTCGGCTGGCTCGGGCCAAGTCTGCAACAGCGGGACGGCTCGCTGGTGCCCGTCCGAAGATGCCGTGCCCTATGAAGACACCAACTTCATGCTTCAGCCTGGTCAAGCCCGTCAGGGCGACGTCCAGTTGCTGCGTGGGTACGCGGTGTCGATCGATCCCGTGGAGGTCGCGCAACCCGATCCCACAGCCTTCCCTGCCGTCGCGATTCCGTCCATTATTCGCCTCTCCCCGCAGGGCTCGACCTGGACTTTCGATGGCGCCAGCACCAGCGACCAGCCTCTGCGCGCCCTGCTGCATCCGCTGCTCAGATACGATGTTCTGGTGGTTCCCCAGGCGGACGCTTCGGCCAAGGTGTTTCCCCCCTTCCTGGTCGCGTCCAAGCTGGCGCAAGAATTCCGCCCCGATGATTTCGACGTGGCTGTGGGCGTGACTCTGCGGGGCACCCTGCGTGGCCCCAGTGGTCCCGCGGCTGGTGCGCGCCTCGTCCTGCGTGCCGAGGCCAAGAGTCCCATCACACTTCCACTGCCCTCCACGGTTGGCAACGCCGATGCCACGGGGGCGTATTCGCTATACGCCAGCGCGGGCGCGCTGTTCTCGGCGGTGGTGATGCCACCGTCTGGCTCGTCGTTGCCCCAGGTCAGCATCGCCAATTGCATCGACTTGCAGACGATCACGAGCGGGGCCAGCCTCGATCCCGTCGACTTCACCTGGAATGCAATCAGCACCACCACGATGACCCTTCGTGTCCGCATGAGCGACGGCACCACGCCCGCGGCAGGTACCTCTGTGCGTCTGCAATCGCAGGACGGGGCCTTTCCAGACGCGGGTGTGTTCACCGTGGCCGGTAGCGCAGCCGGCGCGGTCTCGGGCAGCCTGCGCAAGGATGGCACCGCCGACGCGAACGGCTCGATCGTGTTCTCCAACATTCCCAAGATCGCCTACCGCCTGACCGCGGTGCCACCAAGTGCTCTGGCTGGGGCCGGTATCACCACAGCAAGTCTCGATCTCGTCGGAGCGGCTGCCAGCACGACGCACGATCTGAACCTGGGGCAAAAGGTCAAGCTGAGCGGCCGTCTCGTGCCGGCCGATGCGGCGAACGGAGCCCGGCTGGTGGCGACCGACACGGGCATCGATGTACTGGCCACCGTCATCTCGACGCCGGTGGCCAGCGACGGCAGCTACGAGTTTCTCGCCGACCCCTTCAGAACCTATCGCTTCTCGGTGGAGCCCGCTGC
>Ga0182021_10000353_pt1 | contig 47900 bp, 31 predicted proteins | sample 612E3MmetaG_FD_120493 | JGI IMG/M metagenome (GOLD analysis project Ga0182021, IMG submission 120493) | Permafrost microbial communities from Stordalen Mire, Sweden - 612E3M metaG (Illumina Assembly) | ecosystem: Environmental > Terrestrial > Soil > Wetlands > Permafrost | place: Sweden... | reverse complement strand
TGCCGGCGCAACCGATGCAATGGAAACGAAATTGGCGCTGGGACTCACCTTCCGTTCTATAACGATACTATCGCTTCCGGACGTATTGTTTTTCCATTGAATTTTTATCGATGTATTTGCAGCGGCGCTGATAGTTAGTTTATTCGGAGATTCCTTATATGTATGGATTAAAATATCTTTTACTTCGTTCCAGGTATGATCAGCTCGATTGTAGAATTTAAATTGGCCGCCGTCTTCCCATGCCTGAAATGGTATATTATACGCGAGCGCCTGCTGAGTTACCGTGCCGTAGTAACACATACGCGAATTATAATCACTCGTGTCCATCGCACCGAACTCGCTCAGGACCGCCGGAATCTTATGCAGGGAAGACCATGACGTAACCTGCGTAAATTTTTGTATTGTCGCGATGATATCGGTAGAAGATCCGTACGTACCCGTGCCGATAAGCCCGAAAGGATACGGATCGTAGGAATGGTAATACCCGACGAGAAAAGTGTCAATCGGGATAGCCGCAGAAATAAGCTCGGCAGAGTTCGACCATTGGTAGCCGGAGAACAAAACGACTCGTGTCGGGTTGGTCTTCCGCATGATCGAAATTATCCTGGCGTTCAGGTCGGTCACATTTGGAGACGTCATCGGATACGGCTCGTTTATTACTTCAAACAGCAGGCTGTCCGATTTGTCTTTAAATCTTGTGGCCACCTGACTCCAAATGCTGTCAAACCGTTCTTTATTGGCAGCCGTGTACGCACCCGCAGCCTTGAGCCACGATTCATGATGCGCATTGATGATGATAATTAATCCGCGGTTTAATCCCCAATTGACAATGGTATCGATACGATTGAGCCATACCGGATCAATAGTGTAAGGCGGCGCAGCGCCTGTATGCTTATCCCAGGTAATCGGCAATCGTACGCAGGTAAATCCGGCATTTTTGTAATCATCGAAATTGCTTTCATCTGCAGGGGGATTGCCCCAGGTGCCTTCGTAAGGCGGTTCAAGTGTGTTCCCCATATTGATGCCCCTCCCCATCGCTTTTGCCGCATCGCGGGGCGAGAGCTGTGCATTCGCACCGATGGCGATGCACACGAGCATAAGAACTGTGATTACAATAGTCTTCATGGATAAATCTCCAAAACGTTTTTAAATTTTTAATATCTATTATAACCTAACGAAAAGTATGTTATGGAACAAATGGGTTGATGCTCTGGGAATAGCTAAAGCAATCATTGATTACATGAATGTGAATGTATGGTCGTACATCGGAAAATTCTACGGTCTGATCGACGAATACAGTAATATCACAAAACGGTGATAGTCATTTCTCATTATGCCAGATTCGTTCGTCCGGGATTCTACAAAGTGAGTTCTACAGCAAATCCACAGACAAATGTTGATGTAACTGCGTATAAGAATAGTATGAAAACTATCATTATTGTTTTAAACAGAAATTCATCTTCAATAAGTCAAATTTTTATTGTTCGGAATGGGGCAGTGAATACTATTACATCATATGTAAAGTCAAGTTCTCAGAATTGCATTAGGGGGAATGATGTTCATTTGTCGAGAGGCAGCTTTACTGCAGCGATGGAGGCGTTAAGTATGACAACATTTGTATCGAACGAGATACGAAGACAGATGTGATATAACATCCGGTCACAGTCAGGAGAATAACTCCTGACTGTAAATCATTGACTATTATTTTAACAGCACCATCTTCGCCGACTTATCAAATATCTTTCCATCATGCCTCGATACAGTTCTTACTCTGTATACGTATACTCCGCTGGCTAATGGAGCGCCATCTGAATTCCTTCCATCCCATACAACTTTTTGAGAACCCGCTGCTTGTTCCCCCAGCGCGAACGATTTTATCTCTTGGCCCTGAAAATTATACACCGTCACTTTCACAGAAGACTGTAGGGCTAATTTGTAACCAATTGTTGTGCTGGGATTAAATGGATTGGGATAATTCTGGAACAATACATACTGATCTGGTATGGTCAGTTGCGCTTCCTGTACAGCAGAACTGCGCTGCTCAAATTCCAGGAGTTCGATGCCGTTCCCGGTCCCTAAATTTCTCGTGTATTGCTTTTTGATAGCATCATTCCAGTGTTCATGGACCCCCAGACTTGTTATGTATTGACCGGTGCCATTTGGATCATATTTAATTCCTTTAGGCCAGTTGGCTGAATCTGCAGCCTGATGCAGATAATCATCAACTCCCTGCATTTGAACGGAAGGATCTCGCTTGCTTTCGATCGTGAATTCAGATCGTAGAAAATCATAACCAACCGACTCGATTGCAACTGGATCGAATGATACAAAAATGGATGAAGTATACTGGTTATTAAATGGCTGCATCTTCCATTTTAGAGGAATATCAAGCTCGTAATCAGTCGCCCATAAAGCATCCATAATATAGATGAGGTTCTTGCCGCTCAATAATTTATGCGTCATCAAATCAACCTGGACCCGATACATTCCGTAATTCGATCTCCTTAATGTGGACGTATCAGGATTTTCTACACCATAAGGCCGCACCAAACCCTGGTGAAGATGCGGAGCACCACCCTGTGTCTGAGATCCAAAATGGTTTTTTGCAAACATCGTCATTCCTGCCCGTTGATGTCCTTTCAACTGAGGAATGTTTAATACATAATCTGCCATTTCAAAAATTTTGTAAATATAATCTTGGGTCACAGGAATTCTATTCGTTTGATTGGAATACATAGAATTTGTCAGTAATACAGTGCCCTTGTCAGAATACGTAATCACAGCGGTAGTACTAGGAATAGCTACTTCTCTTCCCAAATTCGAGTAATTATTATCGAGGTAATGAATGTTTGGATATGATGTGTGCCACACATCGTATAAATGTTTATAAATATGTTTCATGGGATCGCCGATATAAATATCACTCTGTGCAACACCGACGACATTGACGAGCTGTTTAAAAACAGCAAGAACTGTAGCTTCCGATGTTTCAGAAATACCGTACCACGAATTCTGTGCTACCGATAAATCTATTCCATTATAATTGCTAGCCTGCGCTACTATCCCATTGCCCCAGGCACTTGTAGCGTTCATTTTAATGAAAATCTTCTCGCCCGCTTTATAATTAACGAATCCTTTGCCTCTCGTATTGTTGTGAAATTGAAATATCATTCTCCATGCGGCACTGTCATTAGTTACTCCTGTAATACTATGAAGTGCGGACGAGAGCATATTATCAACGACAGGTTGATTCATATTTTCGCTCATGAACCAGCCATGACCTTGTTTATTTGCTACGCAATTTTGATTTACGGCGCTAGAATCGTGTACCCATACAACTCTTCCCGGAAAAATTCCTTTTGCAACGCCTATCGGCTGATTAGAAATCACCGATATATTTACAGTCGGCTGTCCGGTTGTTTGATCCGTCAAATATGAACCGCTGATTCCGAACACGACAAATGCAGCGAGAAAAAACACTGGATAGTACCGGATCGATTTTTTCGACCTGAAGAAAGCAACACCAGATAATGCCAGCATTGCCAAGTAGCCAATGAATCCGGAAGCAATGGGCATGGCTGTCCTTACGCAAGGATATGATAAACGGCTGGGTTTTGGAATTACTCGTATGAGTATCCATACCATTGCTGTAATACCAATAAGCGGAAATAATAATCGCGAAAAACCGCCGAGTTTTCCAAAACCAAGAAATCTTCCTGTCTTGGGACATAAATGCAAATAGTTAGTAATAATTTTTTTCATTACTATCATTTCAGATCGTCAAATCTGCTTTCTTCATAAATTATTTGATCAAACATTTCTCCGAATAACGTCTCATTCTGAGGCATTAACAACCAAAATTATTATACACATAAATTCCCCGATAAACATGTGTTGCCTCTCACTTTCGCAGGGACGAGCGACTATCGATGAACTTTCGGTGAACGTTCCCAAGTCATTTTTTAAACATTTGATATAAACGAGTACGTAGTGTGCAAATTTTAGCGGAAAGGGCGCATACTGATTCAAAGCTAAATTTTAACACGGTCTCGTCCGGTCCATGATAAAATTTTAGCTCCCAAGAGGATTAATTATCTTTTCATACTTTCGGGCTATTTTCATTTAATATTAGCATGAGTATCATAGTACGGTTCTGCAGAAAGGTATTCTTTCTGATACGAAATAAGGTAAAGAATATACAGTAGCGTTTCTCGATTGGGAACATTTATAACAAACTTGTGCTTTTGATATCACTTCGTGTGTATCGACTTCGAATACATCGAAGTACTTAAAGGAGAGAAACCAATGGAAATCCTAATAGGCATCTTTCTTTATCTGCTCGTTGTTATGTTCCTTGTTTCGTTAGGAAAATTCCTCAAAGAGTGTGACGATTCATTGTTAAAAGGAATGAAGAATGAACTAACGAATAGAAAGCAACTTCAGTATCCGGTCCGCCATTTGTTCTGAGATTATATTGTTCACACTATAGTAATGTTTTTCATTGTCAAGAAATGACTGAAGATGCAGTAAATTATATTTTGCAGTACGGTCTATCGTTTGACTCGCTTATTGGTCATTTGTTAAATGGATAAGACATTTGTATGCCACAGCATTGTTTTATCCGGAACTTATCGGTAAACTTATTGTTGTAAATAGTGCACCGCAATACCAGACCCATCCTGACCAAGGTTTTAATGCTCTGACTTCTTTCGATCTGAATGCATTTACGTCTCGAATAAATAAATGATGTACGAGGTAATTATGAGCAGACGCGCAAGATGTTATTGCTAAAATAGATTTACAGTGAAACTGTAAATTGAAGCGACTGTCACCTTGGATGTCGGAGAAAAAACAGGTAACCTATACATACATTATCGGAAGGATCATACGTTGAGTTGGAAAAGAAAAGCATGAGACGAAAAGTAGGACTATGGATCGATCATAAGAAGGTGGTAATATTTAGTCTGTCGGACGAAGGAGCTGAAATAAAACGAATATCATCAGAATTGGAAAAAGATGTCCGGTTCTCCGGAGAAGAGCAAAAGGAATCAGTAGAAAACGATAAGGACAAGCGTTTAACCGGCAATCTGAACATGTACTATGATGAAGTGCTCTCGTATATTCGTAATGCAGATTCTATTTTGATTTTCGGCCCTGGTGAAGCAAAGGTGGAACTTAAAAAAAGGCTTGAAAAAATGGAGCTCCATAAACGCATCGTTGGCTTTGAAACGGTCGATAAGATGACGGATAATCAGATCGTTGCAAAAGTGCGGCAACGCTTTATTAGTTGACATATTGCCTATGCTCAATCAGTACGAATTCCAACAACATAAATTGGAGTCCGTGAGGCACCACTTTACTTTCGGGCGAATCGGCCCTTAAACGTTTCAGATTAATTTCCTTGGGCTTTTGCCAGGACTAATTTCCGTGAGTAAGGAATCAGTCCGCCAGCCTCAACAATTGCCTGCCGTGCATTTGGCAGTGGAACAACCTGGAATGATTTTCCAGACGTTGTATTCATCACTGCGGTAGGTGTGATTTCAAGTGTATCGCCGTCAACCGCTTCCAGGTTCGGACAGGTTACTGTTTGCAATCCAAGATTAATACTGTTTTGAAGGAAGATACGGGCAAAATTCTTTGCAACGACGATCAGCTCGTACCCTTTTAGCGCAGAGACAGCTTGTTCACGTGAGGAACCGCAGCCAAAATTTTTTCCGCCGATGATAACGCTTCCCGGAAGAATCTGCTTTGCTTTTAATTTGCCGTTCAACTCTTGAATATCTGCAAATGCGAATTGCGGCGTTTCTGTCGGAAGAACCGTCGCCATATACCGCCCCGGATAAATGATGTCTGTGGAAATGTCGTCACCAAGTGTATAAATAACTTTTGCCATATTAGTGCTTTCCTCCTTTCGTTGTTCTTGGAGCGGTAATGACACCCGTAAGAGCAGATGCGGCCGCTACGGCCGGTGAACAGAGATACACTTCTGAATTCGGATTTCCCATGCGTCCTTTAAAATTTCTATTGGTTGTGGAAAGAGCAACTTCACCATCTCCAAGCGCACCTTCATGCACGCCTAGGCATGGCCCGCAGCCGGAATTCATCACAACGGCTCCAGCCTTCATGAACGTGCCAATATATCCCTTCGTTAAAGCCTGATTAAAGATTCGCCCGGAAGCAGGGAAGATAAGCATGCGTGTTCCTTGTGCAACCTTTTTGCCTTTCAGAATTTTCGCCGCAAGAGCCAGATCGTCCAGCCGGCCATTGGTGCACGAACCGATTACTATTTGGTTTACCTTTGTGCCTTTTACTTCTTTAATCGGCTTAACATTGTCCACCGTATGCGGGCACGCGATCTGCGGTTCCAGTGCAGAAACATTGATGTTGATGACTTGTTCGTACACAGCATCTTTGTCCGGTGTTACCAAGTCAATCTTTCCTTTTACACCGGATTCTTTTCGGAGATAACGTATGGTTTCGTCGTCAACTGGGACGATACCGCTCGTAGCGCCTGCTTCCACTGACATATTACAGATAACCAAACGTCCGGAAGTCGACATGCTTTTAATCGCGGGTCCGTGAAATTCGATGACTTTGAAATTTGCCCCTTCAGCAGTCAGCCTACCGATAAGATGGAGGATAAGGTCTTTTGGTCCGACGAATTTCTTGAATGTACCTTTCACATTCACTTGAATGGTAGCAGGAACTTCAACATTTAAAACTTTGCCAAGCGCCCAGACGCTTGCCATTTCCGTTGCACCGATTCCAAATGCAAATGCACCAAGTGCACCGTGGCTTGTCATGTGGCTGTCTGTTCCGACGACAACATCGCCCGGACGAACGTATCCATTTTCAGGGAGTACTTGATGGCAGATGCCGCCGACATCACCCCTGATATCGTGAAACTTTGCAATGGAATTTGCTGCGACAAACTCCCGTATCTTTTTTTGGTTTGATGCGGTTTTTGGCGATTCTGCGGGAACGCGATGATCGAAAATAATGCCGATCTTCAATGGATCCCACAGCTTAGGCATGAGCTCTGTCCCTTGATAAATTTCCAGGTACTGGTTCATGACTAATGCAGCGTTTTCATGCGACATTGCAAGATCTACGTTTGGCTCAACAACATCACCCGCTTTGACCGAGTTCAATCCGGATGCACGGGCTAGAATTTTTTCAACAACTGTCATTCCCATAACAAATCCTTTATTTTATGTCCATGTCAATTTTATTCAATCCACATAAATGTTATCCAACGATTTTTTTCATACCCTGATATTTTTCATCAAGACGGTTTTTAGGAAGGAACTCGTTTTCCATTGATCGATATTCTTTTAAACCAACAAAGTCCGTATAATCTTCGAATGAGGACACCCATTGTGTCTGTCCTGGGAGAATGCCGCTCGGTGAGCTTTTTAAGGCATTAAAGAAGTTCATGAGTGCCTTATGTGCGACCATAATAGACGCGACGGGGATTGAGACACGCCCCACACGCATCTTGGCAAGCTCGGGAATTGATATGAGTTCGGTCTTCATCCCGGAAATTGCATCCATGAGATTCACAGAGAGAGGTCCCTTTACTTCTTTCACGGCCTTCTGAATATCAGTTTTCGTTTTAATCCCATCTATGAACGCAAGATCGGCGCCGGCTTTGAGATAGAGATTACAGCGATGAAGAGCTTCATCCAATCCCGCAACGGCAAAGACATCCGTCCGTGCATTGATAATAAAATCCGTATCTAAACGATCTCTTACTTGGGCGCACGCACGGATCTTTCCAGCCATTTCATCTGCTGGAATGACTTCCTTGCCAGACATATGTCCGCAACGTTTCGGGAAGACCTGGTCTTCAATATTCATCCCGGCAACACCCATTTGAATAAGACGATCAGTGACCCATGCCGCATTGATTGCATTCCCGCCACCGGTATCAATATCTGCCATAACAGGGATACTCACTGCCTGTGCAATGTTCCAAGTTATATCGAGAACATCTTTCATCTGAACAAGGCCGACATCCGGTTTTCCGATGAAGGAACCTGCAATACCGTATCCCGAAATCTGAATTGCTTCAAATCCACACTGTTCGATGACCTTAGCACTGAGTGCATCATATGCTCCCGGAACGACAACCGCACGTCGTTTCATAATTGCATTTCTTAATACCGTTGTATTTTTCATATACGCTCCTTGACCTCATCGTAATTTATTTTTGTTTGTACAGTTTATTTACCAATCGCATTTATTCGATGGTTTATTTTATTCTTTCCGCGATCGCACGGGCCAAATCGAGAGTTGTATCTTTGCCGCCCATATCATAGGTTCGTACTTTTCCTTCTTTGATAACAGCTGCAACAGCGTTCTCGAGGCTTATACCTTTCTCTGCTTCACCCAACCAATCGAGCATCATTTTCACAGCAAGAATAGTTGCAATGGGGTTCACTTTATACTGACCGGCATATTTTGGAGCAGAGCCATGTGTCGGTTCGAAGACAGCAAGCTTGGTTCCAATATTGCCGGAACATCCGAATCCGAGTCCGCCCACCATCTGTGCACAAAGATCAGAAATAATATCACCGTAAAGATTCGGTGCAACAAGAACATCGTAATTGAACGGATTCTTCAATAGCCACATAGTCATTGCATCTATATTGGCATCATCCATTTGAATTTCGGGATACTGCTTTGCAACTTCCTTGGCGGCCTCGAGGAATAATCCGTCAGTTGCACGCACTACATTGGCTTTGTGAATAATAGTAACTTTCTTCCGTTTAAACTTCCGGGCAAAATCGAACGCTGCGCGTACAATCCGTTCGCTTCCAACTTTCGTGTTGATCTTGCAAGATACGGCATATTGATCCAGTGGAAGATGAGCAAATGGGGCAAAGGGCTTCGATACTTTAGTCAACAGAACTGCGAGCTCCTGTGGCACCGGGTTGAACTCGACTCCAGAGTAGAGATCCTCGGTATTCTCACGGAAGACAACAAGGTCGATTCCTTCCTTAAAGTTCAGAGGATTTCCGGGATACGCTTTGCATGGCCGCAAACAATTATACAGATCAAACATCTGCCGCATGCGAACGATAGGCGATCGATAGACTAAACTTTTCGATTGCAATTCCGGCACAAGCTCTGCCTGCGCCGCTTTGACAGGTTTGGAAGTGATTGCCCCGAAGAGCGCCGCATCTACATTTTTCAATAAGTTCACGGTTCGCCCCGGCAATGCATCTCCTTCCTTACACCAGAACTTCCAGCCAATATCGCCATGAATATATTCTGCATCCAGGTCGATTTTATCTAGAATAATTTTTGCTGCATCCAGCACGTCGATGCCGACACCGTCGCCCGGAAGCCACGCAATTCGGTATTTTGACATAGTGCACCTTTCTTAAAACGGATATCTGCTTCGTTATCCCGCAATTTCTTTAAGACAGCTGCGGATTATAGCGATACCTTCGTCGATCTCTCCCGTGGAAATATTCAGCGGCGGCCGGAAGCGAACCGTCCGTTCGCTGCAGCCGATAAGGATCAATCCTTTTTCGTTTGCTTTCGTTTTCACCATCTCACGTCGCTCCTTCGAATCAAGATCTATCGCACAAAAGAGTCCAAGACCGCGGCAGTTGCTTATGAGTGAAGGGAATTCCTTTTCCAGCTCCAACAGATTTTTAAGTAAATAATTTCCAACGACTCTTGCATTTTCCACAAGATCTTCTTCCTGAATAATCTCCAATATTTTTGTTGCACGCACCATGTCGACAAGGTTGCCGCCGAATGTTGAATTGATGCGGCTTGGGATATGAAATACATTCTCTGCTACTTCATCAATCCGTTTGCTGCAGACAAAACCACAGACTTGCATTTTCTTGCCGAATGTCATCATATCGGGCTCAACGTAATATTCATGTGCCCACATTTTGCCGGTGATGCCGACACCGGTCTGAACTTCGTCAATAATAAACATAATATCGTTCTCGCTGCACATCGTGCGAAGCTCGACGAAGAATTCTTTTCGGAAAAAATTATCACCGCCTTCGGCCTGAATGGGTTCGATGATAAGCGCAGCAATATCATCCGGGTTATCAACGATCGCCTGTTTAATCTGCCGGATTGCCAATGTTTCTTCATCTTTTACTGCTTCGAGCCGCGTCTCTGTGAGGGGAAATGTGAGAATGGGATTGTGAATGCGAGGCCATGAAAATTTGGGAAAATACTTAATCTTGACCGGATCGGTATTAGTCAATGAGAGTGTATACCCGCTTCTCCCATGAAATGCGTTGCGGAAATGGATCACCTGCGTTCCGATTTCCCGTGAGTATCCTTTAGTAAAATTCTTCCGGACTTTCCAATCGAAAGCGGTTTTCAGAGCATTCTCATTGCCCAACGTACCGCCGTCAATGAAGAACGCATAAGGTAAGTACGATGGCTGTGCCACGCGAGCAAATGTTTCTACAAACTCTGCCATCTCTACTGTATACGCATCGGAGTTTGACGGCTTGTTTACAGCGATCTTCCCTAACTTTTCAATAAATGACGGCTCACGCAATTTTGGATGATTCATTCCCAATGCACCTGATGCGAAAAATGTAAAATAATCTAACAGGGTGCGATTCGTGCGCGAGTCATAGACGTACGTTCCGTGACTTTTTTCCAAATCGAATACTATTGCGAAGCCATCTGCAAGCATATGGCTGCTGAGGACGGAGTGCACTTCAGAGGGAAGGATCGTTATCGGATAGTTAGCCCCAGGTCTTTCATTCTTGTTCGTGAGCATAGAACACCTCGAAATTCTTTTGTGAATGGATTCTGGAAAACATCATGCTTTTCCATTTCCTCAGAAGAATTCCTGATGTTCATACAATGAAACAATATAGAGGTGGGTTATTGCCACAGCTGTAATTCTTTCAGTGTCAGGCGTTTAAAATCATTGTTCGTCACTACTTACGATTCGGTTGAATAATTATCTATTTGTGCCCGCTGTAAATGGCCGCTATAGTCGATGTATACTGATTTCCATTCGGTAAAGAAATCGTACACTGCCCAGCCACCTTCGCGATGTCCGTTGCCGGTCTGCTTGACTCCACCAAAGGGCAGATGGGCTTCAGCACCGATGGTCGGAACGTTGATATAGGTGATGCCAGCTTTGATATCGCGGATGGCAACAAATGCTTTATTGACATCGCGAGTATAAATGGATGATGAGAGGCCGTAAATGGTATCGTTCAATTTTGCGATCGCATCTTCAAAAGAATCAGTACGAATAACGGAAAGCACAGGTCCGAAAATTTCTTCTCTTGCAATGCGCATGGAAGGAAGGACTCTATCAAATATTGTCGGCTCAAAGAACCAGCCGTTAGCCAAATCTCCCTGTACGGCATTACTTCCCCCGCAAAGAAGCTGTGCACCTTCGTTTTTTCCGATCTTCACGTACGACTGCACAATTTTCCGTTGACTTTCATTAATACATGGGCCGATATCCGAAGTTTGAAGAAGGCCATCGCCCAACCGCAGCTTTTTGGTCCGGTCAACAAGCATGGTGATAAATTTATCATAGACTTTTTCATGGAGGATAAGCCGACTGGTTGCCGTGCAGCGCTGGCCTGTTGTGCCGAATGCACCCCACAGAATACCGTCGAGTGCTAAGTCAAGATCGGCGTCATCCATGATGATTTGCGCATTCTTGCCTCCGAGTTCCAAGGAAACCCGTTTGAGTGTTGTACTCCCATCGCGCATAATCTGTTTGCCGATTTCCGTCGATCCGGTAAACAGAATCAGGTCGACATCCGGGTGAGCAGCGATTGCGCTTCCAACGTCCCTGCCGCTGCCAAACACAAGATTGATGACACCTTCTGGAATGCCTGCTTCCATCATGATTTCAACGAGGCGTGATGCCGTTTTCGGCGTATCACTTGCCGGCTTGAAAACAACGGTGTTACCGGAAAGCAGTGCTGGGAAAATGCCCCAGGTTGGAATTGCCATGGGAAAATTCCACGGCGTGATGATTCCTGCCACTCCTACAGGAACACGAATTGCCATTGCAAATTTGTCCGGAAGCTCAGAAGGAACAGTGTGGCCGAAAAGACGGCGGCCTTCTGTCGCGGCATAGTACGCAGTGTCGATGCCTTCTTGAACATCGCCGCGGGTCTCAGCAATTACTTTTCCCATCTCCCGTGTCATCTCACGGGCGATCTCTTCTTTATACTTTACGAGAAGATCTCCGATCTTACGCAACATATCGCCGCGTGCAGGTGCGGGAATTAAGCGCCATTTCTCAAAAGCAACCCGCGCTGCTCTCACCGCTTCATCAACATCTTCTTTCCCCGACCTTGGAAATACACCGACCACATCATTCCAATTTGCCGGGTTTCTGTTTTCAAAAGTCTTTCCTGACTTTGCTTTAACCCATGTTCCATTAATAAAATTTTGGAATTGCTGCGGCATGATTTTTTTCTCAGTAATCGTAAAAGCTTATTGTCCATTTATTATGGCTAGGTGATTCTCGATGTACACCACGATGTTTCTCCATGACCGCTTAGTGGAGAAGATAAGAGAAAAGATCGAAAAACAAAACCATATCAAACATATTGTGCCTAGTCGTGTATTTTTAAGTAATTCGCGCAAATTTGCTGTGTTTTATTCCGGGGGTACGCGAAATTTTGGGGCGAGTTCGATGGATTCTTGATGACGGTACGGATTACATACTTCATAAGATCTCTGAGTTTGTGAATGATTCTCAGAGTTCTTATACAAAAAAGAACGGTCCTTTTGAGCCTCAATGCGACCCGTTACCTGGTGCCACTAATATCTTTCTACTTCGATGAAGGCAGATCGGCATCGCGAATCTAGATGACCGAAGTGTTTTCCTAGAATTTTTTTAGGATTTATTTTTGGGGTCTTCTGCGTTTTTATGTAGGATTGATATTTCTAAATTTTTTTATGAAAATATTTTCTCTCGGGGACGGCATTCGGTGTTGTGAGACATATCACTTTAAAAATCATTTCAAACAATTAAACTATTATATGAAAATAGTAAAAACAGGTTTGCGGAAATGCAGGTTTCACTATCGATTTTAAGATATCCATGAGGTCAACTGAGAATTGCATAAGATTGAACACAAAAGGAATTGTTGAAGAAACAACGATTGTAATCTTATCGTGATTTATGAGAAGTTGACTAAAACATAGGAAAATTGTATGACGCTAAAGCCGTTTTCCCACCGGCTTGTTAGCCTCAGTTATCCCCGGCGTTTAAGTAGTGCGCCGGGTTTTTTTTTGAAAATCATTATTCCTATGATCAATGGTTGTTAGAGCACATATCTAGTACGTTTGAGTTGCATGGAAGTTGTTCCTTTCCCCAAAGACAGCCAGCGTCTGACCAGGAAAGAAGATGGATTGTCATCATATTTTATAAATCTGAGCGGTGTTGATTGCACCACCACCAAAAGATATTATCAGATTGCTAAATGACCAGAAATCATTTATCTTGCACGCAAAAAACCTTTACTATCCTTCACCTTGTGAACGCACTTGATCTTCCTATTAAACATAATCACGAATGACTCAGCAAAACGAGATCGTTTTACTGTTGAAGAGGAAAAACGACTTTTCGAAAGAACACGTAAAGGTGATACGGCAGCGTTTGAAAAAATTTATCGGTCATATGTGAAAGAACTCTGTTCATTTGCTGCGTATTATGTGAAGTCCTATGATGCAGCCGAAGACATTGTGCAGAATTTATTTCTTCTGCTCTGGGAACGCAGGGAAACTATTCGAATTGAAGGACTCCTCAAGACATATCTTTTTACTTCGACACGTAATCTATCGTTAAACTTCTTGAAACGTCAAACTATCGATCGTAAAAGTACAGACATATATTCGATGCAGTATGCCATCCCCTCAGCCACGCCCCAAGAAATTGCTGAGTATCAGGAATTGGACATCTTAATAACACGAACCTTGGAGAAAATACCTGAACGTTGTAGAATTGTTTTTATCTTAAGCCGATATTTCAATATGAAATACGCAGAAATTGCAGAAATACTTGAAATATCCGTAAAAACCGTAGATGCGCATATGGTTCATGCTGTAAAAAGTCTCCGATCTGCCCTCCACTACAAATAAATCTAAAATCCCAAATTTTTCCATATAGGGAATTCTTCCGACTCAGTTGTCTTATAAGAACAACGAATCGATACTTCTATAATAATTAAAACGGGAATCCTATGAGCAAGAATCCACAAACCCTTCGCCTTTTCATCAGATACATTGTAGGCGAAGCAACTTTTGAAGAAAAACAGAAAGTAGAACAATGGTTGAAGAAAGATGCTGCGAATCAACAGCTTTTGCGATCATTGGAACAATTACTTCATGAATCACAACTCGATTTAGCACGATGGAATGAAGATGAACTTTGGAATAAATTTGCATCCAAAGCGGGTTTAGCGCTTTCTCAAGCGCAATCGCCTGATGAAGTCAGAAAAAAATCAGACAAGAACATTATCCAATGGCTGATTTTATCAGTAATGCGATGGTGCTTTGGTACAGAGAGATCATCATTTCAGTACGTCTTTCGACTTGCAATAATCTTTCTATTGATCCTGGGTGGCACGGTTGGGACAACAGTTTATTTCAAGCAGCTTCAACTGAAAAGAGAGTTAGCATACCAATCGACATATCAGGAATATTATACGCAAAAAGGGGAGAGATCCACACTTTTGCTCAGTGATGGCACGAGCATCCATTTAAATTCTGCAACCAGAGTTCGGTTTCCTGTTGTATTCGCAAAAGAGAAACGTGAGGTCTTTTTAGATGGGGAAGGATTCTTTGAAGTCGCTCACAGTAAATCTTCTCCATTTATCGTGCACACTGCAGATGCAAATATACGTGTCGTGGGAACTACATTTGATGTTACATCATATTCAGAAGATCATAAGACGCAAGTGATTGTGTCCGAAGGACAAGTCGCATTTGCAGGAACCCAACAACAAAATGTAGTATTGCTCAATCGCAATCAGATGAGCTGCGTTATAAAAGGTGGCTGTCCGACAACAGCAGAAGTAATTAGAACAGATAAATATTTAGCATGGTTAAAAAACCAGATGGTATTTGAAAATGCAACGTTTGCGGAAGTCATTAAGCAGCTTTCGCGCAAGTACGATGTGGCATTTGAAGTGCACGATCCCAACTTGTTGAATCGACATATCGTTGCCACATATGGTAATGAATCCCTATCTCAAATTATACGATCGCTTTCTTTTTCTCTACGGTTCCAGTATGAAGTACGAGGAAAAGTTGTGTCGTTGTATAGCCGTCAAAATCTTTGATCACTTAAATATTATTAGCCCATAGTAAGATGCATCGTTGTTATGACATCATGTAGAGAATGCAATAAAGAAGCTTACAGCGTATCATTTAATATTTCACCTAAGGAGAATATGATATGAATTATTGCTATAAGTTATGGCTGATATTACTGTTCACTGCCGTACTGTCTGGCCGACAAATACATGCTCAAGAAGCAACTCCCGAGCAAGTTCAAGCAAGCACATCAAAAACGATAGAAAAGCCCCTTCAACCAAATTCACAGATGGTGTTGGGACCAATCTCAATCAGGTTGGTCAATGAACCGATCATTGGCGCCATAAAAAAAGTTGCTGAAATGGTGCGCCTGAGGCCCGTACTGGATTATGATTTAATTAAGTCTGACAAAAAAATTAATCTGGTACTTGATGTAGCAACCCTGCCTGAAGCACTTGATGAAATTCTTCAGGGCATGGATATTCAATATTCAATCACAGAAAGCGGTCTCCTTGTTTTTGCTCAGGATGAAAAGCCACAAACTCAACCTGGAACAGTACGAGGCGTTATTACTGATGCTTTGAACAAAGAAGCGTTAATCGGTGTCAATGTGGTTGTGATGGAAACATCATTGGGCACTGCGACAGATATTGAAGGCCAATTTAGGATTGTTGGAATTCCGGCACGAGCTCTTAATATGAAAATCACTTGCATTGGATACGAACCACAAGTGATAAAAATAGATTTTTCAAAAACGAAGGATGTAACGATAAACATTCAATTGAAACCAGCTGTCATACAAGGTGAAGAAGTAGTTGTTACTGCTCAGGCAAGTGGTCAAAATGCAGCCATCAATCAACAGGTGTCTTCTCAAAATATTATGAATGTTGTTTCAGCTGCACGCATACAGGCTCTTCCGGATGCAAACGCAGCGGAATCAATCGGAAGACTGCCGGGAGTTTCACTCATGAGATCCGGAGGTGAAGCTACACAAATCGTTATCCGCGGGCTTGAACCTAAATACAACGTGATAACAATTGATGGGGTGGAGATAGCTTCAACAGGGTCTGCATCAAACTCAGGTGATAGAAATACAATCAATGACCGCGTAAATAACAGGAGTACAGACTTAAGCATGATATCGTCAACAATGCTGCGGGGCATTGAAGTTACCAAAACGGCAACACCAGATAGAGATGCGGCTGTTTTAGGAGGGACAGTGAACTTTGACATCAAAGAAGCAAAAGCATCATCCACTGGTGCTCCTACTGTTTCTCTCCTAGCCCAAGGAGGGTACAATGATCTTTCAAATATGTACAACGATTACAAATTTGTTGGGAGCGTAGAGCAGAGATTCTTCGATGACCAATTTGGAGTATTTGCGCAGGCGATTGTTGAAAGAGCAAATCGCACAGCCGATGGTTTGACTGTCAATTATTATATTCCAAATAAAGACACACAACCTGACATAACAGCAATTAGCAACATTGAGCCTGGTTATGATCAACGCGTGAGGCAACGATATGATGGTACTTTGGTCTTGGATTATCAAATGCCGGATGGAAGAATATCCCTTATGAATTTAGTGAGCAATGGCAAGACCACATCAGAAAGGTACAGTCAATATTATGATGTGCAAGGTAACACCATAAAGTACTATACCACATCAACACCAAACACAATGAATGTCATTGCAAATCTTCTTCACTTTGAGAAAAGACTATTTACAATCAAAATGGATGTCAAGTTTTCTCATTCGTATTCAGAGAATATTTCACCGAACACGTGGGATATTGGCTTTACACAATATGGATCAAATACGGGCACCTTACCCTTTAGCGACAGTCCGAACCAAATTGCCCAATTTGCATATGGTAAAACAAGATATGACACCCTGATGATCGATAATAACAATTGGTCGCAAAGCTTTAGTAAACAGAGGGATGTCGCTGTATCAGTTGACTTAGAGAGAGGGTTTACTCTTTCAGACTTTATTTCAGCCACAGTGAAGATTGGCGGAACGTATAAGTACACTACCCGCTATTATAACTACGATGGTGGTGGTGGTAATTTGTTCGGATCTATTGCTATGCCTGTTCGCCAATTAATCCTCCAAAAATTCCCTTGGTTGATGCAAGCTCCGTACTACCTCAATGCTAATGCGGTGGAAGATTTTCCAATTACTGCATTCTTAAACCCAAGCTTTAGGTTCGGGAAATTTCTAAAGGGGGATTATGCTATGAACTGCGGGACAAATATTGATTTGTTGTCGCAGATAATGGACATAGCAAAAAATTATGGGGAAAGCTTGAAAGGTGCCCCGAGTGGTGGCAGTAATCCTTTCGTACCTGACGTCTATGGAAGTCTTGCTAACGATTATTCCGGAAATGAAAGAAGATACGCTGAGTACTTCATGGCCACAGTGAATATAGGTTCCTGGATAACTCTTGTACCTGGAGTCCGCTATCAGGCGCTTCAGACGTCTTATAGCGCTCATCGTTTCTACAACGCAAGTGCCCCAAATCCTTTTCCAAGTACGCTTCCTCATATAGACACAACAATTACTGAATATCACGGATATTGGTTACCGGATGCAAGCTTAAAGTTTGATCCTTTTACATGGCTTAGTATGCGTGTTGCATACACCAACACTCTTGCATACCCGGACTATCGTGCCATAATACCCATCATCGACGTATTCAGTGCTTCTGCAAATTGGAACAATGTTGATTTAAAGCCGGCACGTTCCAAAAACTATGATTTCCAGATATCAATCTACAGTAATGAAATCGGGTTGCTGGCAGTTAGTTATTTTAAAAAGCAGATTGATGATTTGATATTCAGTCAATCAAGTTACATATCCGATCCTTCAAAATATCCAGGGCTTCCGAGCTATACGAAAGGTTTTGGTCTCACTACGTATATTAACAATACGAACCGCGTTGACGTTAATGGTATAGAATCCGAATGGCAAACGCATTTTTGGTATTTGCCGGCTCCTTTGAATGGTTTAGTATTGAATGTTAATTATACTCATTTATTCACTGGAGCAAACTATCCATATACATATTACACAAATTCAGGCTTCCCCTTTTATAAGTCAATATATGTTGATACAAGCTATTCTGATCGACTCATTGACCAACCGAATGACATAGTCAATCTTTCGGTCGGATATGATTATAATAGTTTCTCAATCTTGGTTTCCTTAATATCCCAAACAAATATCTTTAACAGTACGAATTTCTACAATTCACTCCGCTCAGACAAAAACAAATATCTTAGATGGGATATCGCGGGAAAGCAAGGATTACCGTGGTTCGGTTTAGAAGTATTTTTTGATATCAACAACCTTAACAGTGAGGAAGATACCTATACGATTAGAGGTTCTGGTTTTCCAAATTCGATATCTGATTATGGGTTAACTGCTGATTTAGGTATTAGATGGAAGTTATAGTAAGTAACTAATTACATATTAAAAGAAAGGAAGATCAATATGTGAATGACACGTGCTTAAAGGCGATCTATCTTGCGAAGGTTGTCGCCGAATTGTGAAAGGTAATCAGTAGATAAATTGTCAAATAGCAGGTTCGTTTAATTCAAAAATAAACTTCAACTGAAAGGATGTTTATTATGAAAACATTGTTTACGTCAATGGTCTTGATTGCTTTGGTGATGCTGGTGTTCGTGCCATCAAACTCATTTGCACAGGCCGCTGATACTGTAATAGTACCAGCATTACCGCCGGGGACCCTCAACAACGTCATAATGGCTGACACGGTAGCAGGTGGAATAGCACGTCACCCTAATCGTGTATGGTTGCTGAAGCCGACTGGTACGGTGGATACAACATATTATCTTACTGCCACCATACTGGTAACCAGCCTGAATTTGGTTGGAGTAACCAATCCAAAAACCGGACATCCTCCGGTGGTCGCGCCAATGATTCTGTCGGACAACTCGTCGGTTCCGCAATTCATTACAATAAAAGGTGCTAGTACAATATACTGTAAGAACATTTACTTTTTAGGGACACGACCTGATGGAGCAACCGTGACAGGTCAGTGCATGACTACTGTTCATGATAGTTCGACATTCAGATTAGACCATTGTGTGTTCGAGAATTTTGGTTCTAGTGGTACTCCTAATATACTCTATACACAAGGCGTGACATACCAAAAGTTATTTATCACGAACTGTCTGTTTAGAAACAACCAGGATGACACACCACAAAACCCGGGTTTGTGTTGGATGGGCAATGCGCCAATTCCAATGGATACTGCAATATTCAAAAATAACACTTGGTTTGTTTTCGGAGGCGCCATTATAGGAGGCAGTCCCTACTGTGCGTATCAGCTGTTTGAACACAATACGGTGTTCGGTATGACGAAATCTGCGGTGTTCAGTCAAAAACAGATGTACAATGCATACATAAGAAATAACATCTTCTACAACGTGTTTTCCATGGGTATGGATTCTATGCATGTGTACAATTCAACGCTTTGGAACGCCAATTATTTTACTCCCCCTGCGGTTGCCGCGTGCGTCGTGGACACGATTATAAACCTCCTTCAGAATGTTGACTCGACAAAAACGGCCAAAGGGAAAGTCATCCAAATAAATAATAATGCCTATTTTTGGCACAGCGACCTTGTGGCCGCTTGGCCTCAGATGAGTACTATTACTAAAGCTCAGTCTCTGGGTCCAATTGTGACTCCCCGACTCTGTGCGTCAGTTACAGGGAAAATTTGGGTGGACAAGACAAATTACCCAGGTATAAGCGTTGTAAACAACGACAGCTTGGATCCGGGTTTTAACACTACGTTGGCGAAAGCTGCAACCGACAGTTTGGTTGTTTTTGATAAACTCATCTGGTTAAACGGAGCTAGTGGTGGTGTCCGACCGTTTATATATCTCTCCGATCCTGTAAATATGTTTGCTGGTGTAGCGACAAATTGGGCAACCACTCAGGGCTACCCTGTGAAAGAGAATCTACGTTACACGAATGCGGCACTTCTGACAAGGGGTACCGATGGAAAACCATTGGGCGACTTAAACTGGTTCCCGGAGTTTAATAGTGTCTCTGAAACACCCAACACGGTGCCAACAGAGTTCGCTGTAAGCCAAAACTATCCGAATCCGTTCAATCCATCCACAAGCATTAAAGTGAGTCTGCATCAATCCGGTGCGATGAGCCTGACGATTTACAATTTGCTCGGTCAGGTTGTGCAGGTGGTCGATCAGGGTAACAAACAAGCGGGCGAATACGTGTACAATGTCAACATGGACAAATTCGTCAGCGGCGTGTACTTCTATACGCTTCGGCAAGGAAATAATTCAATATCGAAGAAGATGCTTCTTGTGAAATAAGCAACGCAGTGATATTCTTCTTCTGATGCAATGGGCAAGGCCTGCAGTCTCTAGGGACTGCAGGCTGCTCCATATGAAATATGGTTTCCTGCAAAGCTCAGCACGGCATCCACGTGTAATCCATTGCGTGTGTTCTGAGTGCTGAAACTGTCTTGGTAACGAGAAGTTCCATCTGTATAGATCTGGGCTATGGAGTATTCGCACATGGACAATCGTATGTTGTACTCAGCCGTTGCACGTCTTACGAAGGCCTGTATCTCAAAGCTCCGTTGAAATATTCTGATATCATTCTTGATCCTAGAATTCAGGAATTTCATATATAACTATAGAGCATCAGCAATAATCAAGATGTATATCCTGCTTGAAAATGACAAACGGGAGGAGAAAAATTATCAATAAATCATCCTGCTTCGAATTATGAATATTTGAACTTAACCTCCAGCTGATTATTCAGGATAATTTATGAAACAAGGTTAAGCACAAAGTATACGATAGAGTACATTTATGATTTTCAGAAATTCGAAAAAGAAACGACTTTTTAATTTATTGATTCTCTTTTTCATTGTGTGCCGTTATACCCCGAATACGTCCATCGGTCCAGAACGGATCAAAACCATTCCGATAGATTACGTCCCGGCTTCTTTCCCTGTGAACTTTTCATTGTTCACAGCTGGCAGCAAGCAGTATGTGGCGTTCTACGATTCATCCCACCAATTGACACTTGTCTATCGTGAACTTCATACACTCATTTGGGATACCAGAAAATTAGATTTAAAGGTTGGATGGGATAGCCATAATTACATTTCAATGATAGTGGATGACGATGGATATATTCATCTTGTCGGAAATATGCATTCCAGCCATTTGAAATATTTTCGCAGTTCCATTCCGTTCGATATTCACTCGATGCAGGCTCTTGACACAATGACAGGGAAGGATGAGGACGTAACGACTTACCCGGAATTTATGCGAGGTCCTCGCAGGGAACTAATTTTTCATTGCCGCTATGGAAGAAGCGGATCGGGATATGAGGTTTTTAATCTGTGGAATGCAAAAGAGCGGCAATGGAAAAGGCTCCTTGATAAGCCTCTGACCGATGGCCGCGGGCAGATGAACGCCTACATGCAGGGACCGCTTTTAGGTCCGGATGGAATGTATCACCTTCTCTGGGTATGGCGCAATACACCTGACTGCGCAACGAACCATACACTCTCGTACGCCCGCAGTAAAGACCTGCTGCACTGGGAGAGTATTCGCGGCGAAAAAGTGGAACTGCCAATTACACTCGAAGAGAAACAGCTTTACATCGACGCGACTCCTGTGAATGGCGGATTGATCAATATAGGAATTAAGATCGGCTTCGACAGTGGCGGCAGACTATTGATTGGGTACCATAAATACGATTCATCAGGAAATACCCAGCTTTTTCTTGCACACTTTCAAGACGGTGCATGGATGAACAAGCAAGTAACTCAATGGAAATATAGGTGGGATTTTAAAGGATACGGCACGATTGTCAATGAATTGTTGATTGAGCCGCCGAGACCTTCCTCAACAAAAGGGCGCATTATATTTGGCTACCATCATATCAAATACGGAGATGGACAAATCGCTGCCGATGAAAATACTCTTGAACCGATTGAAACGCAGCTGATTGAAACAATATATCCGAAGGAATTGGATTCCGTACATTCTCCTTTTCCCGGGATGGTCGTGAACAAGGTTTTTGATTTCGGTAAACCACCGGAAGGTGGGCATTACCTCTTGCGATGGGAAACACTCTCGCCGAACCGTGATCAGCAGCGTCAGGAAAGTGTACCGCCGAATTCACTACTGGAACTTGTCCGTTATGAATGAAATAAAGTTTAGAATTGCTAATGTTGTAAATCTGCAAAAAAACATGATTAAAAAAAGAATGAGAAAACTTATATGCTGGTTTCTCCCAGTCGTTCTGATTGCTGTCCTCAATACAGCGCTGATGTCTCAGTCTCACGAAGAACCACCGATAAAAAATGTCGTCAGCGAAGCTCTTGATTTTTCAATGCAGCAAAGTTTACAAATGGCGCGTTCGCTTCAGAATCAACCGGGTGCATTGCCGCGGACGACCGACAGATCCGGATATTTACAAACCTGCAAATCAGATTGGTGGGTAAGTGGCTTTTTCCCAGGTGAGCTTTGGTACTTGTACGAATATTCAGGTAAAAGAGAACTCAAGAAATGGGCGCGTGAATTTACGAAGCGGGTTGAAGATCAGCAGTACACACGCAACAACCATGACGTTGGGTTCATCATCAATTGTAGTTTCGGCAATGGATTCAGGATTACCGGTGATACTTCGTATAAAAACATTCTCCTCACCGCTGCTCGCTCTCTCCTTACACGTTTTCGGCCATCATTAGGAGTTATCCGCTCATGGGATCGTGCTGAATGGAACAAGCAGTGGCAGTATCCCGTCATCATCGATAATATGATGAACCTCGAATTACTCATGATTGCAGCGAGAGAATTTCATGAGCCAGCATTATCCGATGCGGCGATAGCACATGCCGCGACAACCATGAAAAATCACTTCCGCCCTGATTATAGCAGTTATCATGTAGTCAGTTATGATACAATAACTGGAGTGCCTGAGTTGAAACAAACATCGCAGGGATATGCGGATAGCTCGGCATGGGCACGGGGGCAAGCATGGGGTCTTTATGGTTTTACCATGATGTATCGCTTTACAAAAGATACTATATATCTCATACAAGCGAGGCACATTGCCGATTTTATCATTCATCATCCACGATTGCCCGAAGATAAAATTCCGTATTGGGATTTTGATGCCCCGAACATACCGAACTGTCAGCGTGATGCTTCGGCTGGTTCCATAATTTGTTCCGCCTTGATTGAGTTGAGCCAGTATGTTGAATCCAAAACATCTAAGGAATATCTCTCTGTTGCCGAAAAACAAATCCGCACGCTAAATTCCCAAAAGTACCGTAATGCTTTTGGCAGAAATGGGAATTTCATTCTAAGACATAGTGTCGGTCACATGCCCAACAATAGTGAAGTAGATGTACCACTTATTTATGCCGATTACTATTTTGTGGAAGCTCTGATAAGATATAAGCAATTAAATAATTACTGACGGGCATGAAAATATTGATCGGAAGTATAAATACTAGAGGTCATCTAAAAAAATACACAAATGGAACACGCATGAAACATTTTTCGATCGCCTTCCCAAAGATACAATTTCTTGTTCTCACAGTCATGTTTTGCACTGTTGATTTTTCCATCTCCTTTTGTCAGCAATCCAAACCTGTCAGGTTAATCGAAAACTTTGATCTTGATTGGAAATTCTTCAAGAGTGATCCAAAAGGTGCTGAGAAACCGAGTTATGACGACTCAAGATGGATGAATATCAGCTTGCCTCATGACTGGAGTATTGAGGGGCCCTACGGTAAAGACAACCCAAGTTGCCAGGGATATTTGCGTGGTGGGATTGGATGGTACAGAAAGTCGTTTAGAATTTCCGGACAGAACCGTGAAAAAAAAATCACGATTCGATTTGATGGGATTTATGAGAACAGTGAAGTGTGGCTCAATGGACATTTCCTGGGTAAACGTCCATACGGCTACATATGGTTTAGTTATGATTTGTCACCATACCTGAAATTCGGGAATGATAGGAACGTATTGGCGGTACGAGTTGACCATTCCCAGAACGCCGATTCGCGTTGGTACAGTGGTTCGGGGATATATCGGGACGTTTGGCTTGTAGTTACGAACAAGATGTATGTTAGAGAATGGGGCGCTTTCATTACCACTCCGAAAATTTCGAAGGATACTGCAACAATATATGCCAAGACGTATATCAGAAATGAAGACACCGTTGCTTGCGATCTGAGTTTGGAAACAACAATTCTGGATGAGAGTAAACATATTGTCGGTGTTTTAGAGACGAGCCACGTGGTTCCAAAAGACAGCGGATATGAAATTCAACAGATTTTGAGTGTCTCCCAGCCGCATCTGTGGTCTCCTGGTAGACCGTACATGTATGAGGCGGTGGCTTGCCTGAAGCGGCGTGGCAAGGTTGTCGATGACTACAAAACACAATTTGGAATCAGAGAAATTCGATTCAATCCCGACAGCGGTTTTTCTATTAATGGCCAGCAGATCAAATTCAAAGGGGTTTGTCTGCACGATGATGCTGGAAGTCTTGGCGGTGCAGCAGTTCCCTTGAGTGTATGGGAATTGAGATTGAAGCTGCTCAAGGAGATAGGAGCCAACGCGATACGGACGAGCCATAATCCGCCCCGTCCGGAATTCCTCGATCTGTGTGATCGGATGGGCTTTTTCGTCATGGAAGAAGCTTTCGATGAATGGGCAGGAGGGAAGAAGAAATGGCTCCAGGGTTGGAATGTCGGCAAAGAAGAAAAGTCGAAAGGACTGCACGACTATTACGAGTTATACGGCTATCACGAGTATTTCAAAGATTGGTCAATCAAAGATCTGACTGATATGATACTACGAGACCGCAACCATCCGTCCGTTATACTTTGGAGTATCGGAAATGAAATCGACTCTCCGAACGATCCGTATGCGGACTCGAACGACCAGTTCTATGAAAGTTGGAGACCTTCAGCGAAAGAGCTTGTCCCCATAGCGGAGAAGCTTGTCAATATTGTGAACCAAATGGACACAACTAGGCCTGTCACCGCAGCTTTGGCTAACATTCATCAATCGGACAGCCTTGGGTTGGCGAGCCTCTTCAATGTGGTCGGATACAACTACATGGAAGCTTTTTACGCAATAGATCACAAGGAATATCCGAACAGAATTATATTCGCTAGTGAAACGGGTCACTCTTTTGAATCATGGGTCCCGGTAAGGGATCTTCCCTATGTTGCTGGACAATTCTTATGGACTGGGGTCGATTACCTTGGCGAGGCGAACAGGTTCCCTAACAGATGTGCAGGATATGGATTGATTGATCTCGCGGGATTCAAGAAACCAAATTTTTATTTCCGGCAAAGCCTATGGTTAGACAAGCCTGTTGTTCATATTTCGGTGAAGAAAGGGAAAGGCAGGGATGATCTTTTCGATTCCTGGAACTGGCCTAACGAGAAAATGGGGACGGTTATTTGTTACACGAACTGCCGAAAGGCGGAATTGTTTCTCAACGGTAAATCGCTGGGAGCTAAGGAGCGCGCCGATTTCAGTAATCCGACATTGACATGGCAAGTGAACTATGAACCGGGTGTATTGAAAGTTGTGGCAGAGGACAACGGAAGAAAAGTAGCCGCAGACGAGCTGCGTACATCCAGCTCCCCCAGCAAAATCATCCTGACGCCTGTCGAGTCGAATATAAGCAATGGTGATGTCTCTTGTGTGGAAGTTCACATCGAGGATAACAATGGTTATCGTGTACCTTACGCTGACAATCTTGTTAAATTTGATATCATCGGCAAAGGCAGAATCCTCGGCATTGAAAATGGAAATAACAACGATGTGAAGAGCTATCAAGTGGATCAACGCGATGCGTACCAAGGCAGGTGTATGGTCGCTGTCAAAAGTACTGGTGGTGCTGGACAGATTACGCTGACTGCAACTTCAGGCAACCTGCTGAAGGGCGTCACTGTAATTCATGTTAGATAAACTTTCGGCCGACAACTTGAAGTGCGTGGATGAAAATTTTGGGATCAAAATAAAGAGGATATAGTTGGAAAGGTTAAACATCTATCGAAAAATGGAAATAAATGTTTAACATTTATAATCTAATTGTTCAGGAGATAACAATGAAACAATTTTTCCTTTTTTTTATTTTTCTTTCCTTATCATTTCCAACATATTCTCAGACCAAAATGATGATGAACAAGAGCAACGTAACAACGGATTCTCTTTTGCTATCCGAAATTAAAAGTATAAAATCTTCGGTCACACCTGCACGTTATGGGAATAAATTTACAGGTGGTTTTTATGGCGCGAACTGGGCCGACACTAGAGACAACTTTGTAAATGGCGTTTTGTATGTATCAGGACTTAGTTCATCTGATACCTATTCTTCAGCTTCAACGGCCGCTGATTCAGTTATCAGCCAAATGTCGACTCTCCTGGGTTCCAATAGCGTTCGCATGCCTATTAACGAACCGACCGTTTCCAATTATTGGAACACTTACACCGGCGCTATTGATAAAGCCCTTTCTAAAGGAAAAGTTATCTTGTGCTATTGGGCTACCAGCGGTGGAAAGCCCGCCAATATGACCAATTTCTGGAATATGTGGACAACAGTTGTAAACAAATATGATACAAACAGCAACTGTTATTTCGAGCCCGTCAATGAGCCATACGGTTACAGCGACGCTGATTTATGTAATCTGTATTATAGCTGGATAACCAAATATACATCCGTTCCACAGAACAGAGTTATCCTTGATGGGTCCGGGACGGCTCAAAATGTTTCCGCTGTCGGTGGAGACAGCCGTTTAAGCAGTTGTTTGTTAGCCGTACATGATTATTCATTTAATGTTTCCAGCCCATACATAAACGAAGCTTCGTGGTCTAACCATATCGCCGTTTATGTAGGCAGTTATTCCAGCCGTACTATTTGCACCGAATGGGGGTATCCTTGCAGCCCTGGCAGCAAGAATGGCATATCTTATTCCTATATCGATTACAGCCCCGGTTTAACTAGTAATTATTTTTATTATTATGCCCGCGGTATCGCCACTCAATTAAATTCCTGGGGCATGGGGAGCTTTTACTGGCCTGGCTTAAGAGATGGAGATTGGTACAGCATGACACAGAAAAGCGGTAGTGGTTCAAACATATCCTTATCGATTCCCAACGCATCAGCTCTCATTAATCTCAAACGTAGTTGGGGGATGACTACATCAGTGGAGAGATTCTCAACCGATTTGCCGACGCATTTCAATCTTGAACAAAACTATCCAAACCCGTTTAATCCATCGACCACGATTTCATTTAGTCTTCCATCTAAATCATTTGTATCACTAAAAGTATTTGATACTTTGGGAAGAGAAGTGTCTACAGTAATATCTGAGGAGTTGTCTGCTGGGACATACTCTCGACAATGGACCGGCGCAGATTTACCAAGTGGAGTATATTTGTATCGTTTGCAAGCTGGTTCATTTACAGAAACCAGGAAACTTGTTTTGCTGAAATAGAGCATGCATCAAGTGTTTTATTGATTGAAAATGGAAATAAGAATATTGTAAAGAGCTGTCAAATGAATGAACACGATGTGTACCAAGGCATGTGCATAGTTGCCGTCAAAAGTACTGGTGGAGCTGGAAAGATTACGCTGATTGCAACTTCAGGCAACTTGCTGAAGGGATCACTGTAATTCATGCGACATAATCTTTCGGCCGTCAACTTGAAGTGCGTTTGGATGAAAATTCTGGGATCAAAACAAAATTTCTTTGAATGAACATGAATATCAATATCAACCTCACAGGTGGAACCATCATGAATCTTTCCCGTCAGCTTCTCCTTCCATGCCTTTTTATATTGCCTCTCACATCAGCCAGCGCCGCCGATTTGGCCGCAAAATCTCCGCGCGAGTCCATTCTATTGGCGACCTGGGAGTTTGTCGAAGATGTTGAAACCAATGCGACGGCGCTCCAACCGCCTAAGACGGCGGACTGGAAACAAGTCGTCGTTCCACATGTTTTTCGCCAATCCGGCCTGCCTGATAACACCGCCGGCTGGTATCGCCAGACCATAACGTTGACTGAGGCCGACCGGAACAAGCGTGTGTACCTGGTGCTGGAGGGAGCCGCCTCTGTGAAAGACGTCTTCGTTAATGGCCAGTTCATCAGCCAACACAAGGGCGCGTTTTCGGCGTCTGCCTTTGACCTGACCACGGCGTTGAAGATTGGCCAAACCAACACACTGGCCGTGCGCGTGGGCAACCGCGAGAACGAGGCCAAGAACTGTCTTTCCCGCTCTACGCTTTACTACGTCAATGGCGGCATGTTCCGCAAGTGCTGGTTAGTAAAAACTGCCGAGGTGCATATTTTCCCCGACATGGGTTCAAGCGGCGTTTATCTGACGCCCGTCAACATTACCGAGACCAGCGCCGATCTCAACGCACGGACGGTCGTACGAAATTCTCTTGCGTCACCCGCCGAAATTGTGGTTCGCCATTTTGTCACTGATCCCGAGAACGCGGATTGTGCACAATTCGAGATGAAGCAGACCATTCCCGCCGGAGAAACGGTAACGATCAAGGCCACGGGAAAAATCAACCATCCCAAACTCTGGGACATTGGGCAGCCCAACCTTTATACGGTCCGCACTGAAATCAGCGTGGGCGGATATGTGACTGATGCGGTGACGGAACGCGTGGGACTGCGCACGATCGCGCTTAAAGGCAATCGCTTTTACCTGAACGAACGCGAGGTGCAGTTTCGCGGCGTCAACAAGCACGCACAAAACGAATACGTTTGGAATGCAGTGAGCGATGAAGATCAACGCCTCGAATGGCAATGGATGGCCGACATGGGCGTGAACATGGTGCGGCTGCCGCATTATCCGCACAGCCACCTGGAATACGACATCGCGGATAAGCGCGGCATGGTGGTGTGGGCCGAGAACGGTTACGCGGGGCAGCTTTGGAAAGAGGCCGGCAACGAAGAAAAAACCATAACGCCCGATGGGGAACGTCTCACCCGCGAGATGGTGCGGCAAAATTGGAACCATCCCAGTATCCTCTTTTGGAGTGCGGGCAATGAGACCATTCTGGACGTGGTCAACCACTATGCAAATGTTATCCGGGAGGAGGAAGATCCCACGCGTCTAGTAACCTACGCGGCTGCCGGTAATCAGCACGCGGAGAACTGCGATTTTATCGCATACAACACCTATGACGGCTGGTACACCAGCGGCCCCTATACCGATTTCACTAAATCGCCGCACAACGATATGGTTTCCGAGACCGGATCGGGTGATTGGATCACACACCACGTTCCGCATGGCACAATAAAATTTTCTGTCAATGAATACGAGCCTGAAGAGTACTCGGAGATGTTCACCGAGTATCGGCTCCAGACTGTTTGTCGTAATGACGTTGAAAATCGTCCGATGTTCTTATGGTGGAACTTCCGCGAGTTCTACAACTTGAAGTTCAAAAACAATCGCAACACCAAGGGGTTGCTTACGCTCGCTGGCACGCCGAAGGACGCGGCCTTTTTATTTCAGGCGTTCTTTAATCCCAAAAAGCCAGTGGTGCATCTTTGCGGACGGTACCACTTTCTGCGAGCCTTTGCACCCAACAATGGGATAAAGGTTTATTCCAACGCCGGCGAATTGCAGATGATCCTAAATGGAGTCGCTCAGGAAAAAATCAAGAACGGCAGTTATCGCATACCGGATTCAGAGATGAAAAAATACGACGGGTCGGTTGTGCCGGTACCCGGTATCCCGGTAGCGAACGTGTACTTCTGGAAAACACCGCTGGAGCCGGGACGGAACGTCGTCGAGGTCAGTGATGGCCAAGGGCACAGCGACCGCATGATTATTTACCAGAAGTCGGCAGATATGCCAGATCCTGTCACCATGGTGCAGGATTTGCAAAGTTCCAATACGGAAAATCCCGCTTGCTTTATTGATCGTCCGGTCGAATCCCAAGGGCCGGTTTATATCGATGTGGATGGTTCCTCCGACAATACGTTTGATATATTACCGAAAGAGGTCGAGGGCGCAGGTTGGATCGCCACACGCCGTCTGAGCGACCCCAAACTCAAAACCGATCTGGACTTCCGCATCAACCCGTCCGTGAAAGGGGCAACGGTTTTTGTACTCTTCTCGACTGGTGCGTATCCGACTGTTACGTTGAAGCAGCCGGATCCGGCGATTATCAGCGCGGCGGAAGCATTGCGGAAATCGCTCGCCGGCGCAGGATTTAAAGCTAGTAAAACCGAGACTGTCTGGCGCGATCATCTTCTCGTTCGGGCGTGCGCCGAACTTTGGAGCCGCGCCGCCGCGCCCGGCGAAAAGTTGAAGTTGCCAGGTCAGACGCTCGATTATGTGGTGATGGTGCGCGACGCAGGTGATGTTAGAACGGGTGCAGAGTAAGAGTGTCAAGTAATCGCAACGACGGCTGCAGCGGCATTTATTTCTGTCGCCTACATCCGGCGATATTTGTTAATACAAATAAGATGTTGATAATCAAATAATTTTACTACGGAATGATGTGGAGTTCTTTTTGAAATCTAATATGTGAAAAATCGGCCAACAAAGGAAAGGTTCATCTTGTGTTCAATCAAGAATAAGTAAAATTTATTAAGAAAAATGTGTTCGTTGGTTTAACCTTCGTATTAACAAGTACAAGTTTTGGTCAAGCATTTACGCATACTGACACAACCAATTTTAAAATAATATATTCTTAAGTGTATATAGAAAAAGATTTTAACAGACTAATCAATTCTGACAGGGATCGCTCGATTTCGATTCAGAAATGTCAAATTGCAGATTAGAGGCTACTATGAAGGTTTGTTGTTTATTCGGGAACGTCGCACTGTAATGCAGTAAAAACAAAATTAGTATAGGATAAATTATGAATACTCCGCCGAAACCAAGTTGTAATCGGAAGGAGAACACATCAAAGTTTTAGTCATAAAAAAGAGATCCTCACTGATTTTCATCAATGAGGATTCTTCTTTGGAGCTTGTAGCGAGGACCACGCCTTTGCAACACTTCCACCTGCGTTCCATTACGGTGGACAAGTCGGCGGGCAGGATGTCGCCATTGGCGCCACGTCGTCCCGAAAGACAACATCGGGACTCCGCTTGAACTTCAATCTTTCTAGTACTATGAAAAATGAAAACGCCCGGACAAGCCGGGCATTTTCATTTTTGTAGCGGGGGCACGCGATGCACATCATTGTAAATTTGATCCTCTCTTAGAAGAATTACTCCATATCTCGATATTAGACGATCTAAAAATATAAAGAGATGATGCCATGAAACGACATTCAGCCTCTCCTTGGATCACTTCTCTATTAATTTTATGCCTATCCAGAATCAATTCGCTATGTGCCCAAAACCAAGCAATTGACACCATTACAATCTACCATAAGTATTACACTAGCACCTTCAACAAGTCGAAGCGCTTCCCGGTAGTTGGAGAGTTTAAGCGTGCGATTAAATTCTATTAAATTATTTTATAGTAGAAGTTTTCTCTATGAATCTGCTGATTTCCCGGCCGAGGATAGGGCAGCAAGAGGTCAGAGAAAACAGCACAAAAATCCTTAATCGATCGGGAGATAAATTAAACTTTCAATGTGAATATGGTCTCCGTATCGGGGTCCGAATGGACTGTGATTCCGCCCTTATGTGCACGCATTATTTGACGCGTCAGGCTCAATCCTATGCCGGAACCATCTTTGTGTGTAGTAAAAAATGGGATAAATATCTTTTCCAGTAATTCTTCGGGAATCCCATGACCGTTATCAACAACCTGTATAATTGTTTCGCCACGCTCGTCAACTTTACCGATAAGCTTTATCATTGGTGATCCGGTCGCAGAGAGGGCTTTTATCGAGTTCATAACTAGGTTAATTATGACTTGTTCAATTAAGTCTGGATCGGCGGTCAATTCTAGATTTTGCGGCTCAATTGAGTATACGTACTGAATCTTCTTTTCACGGAATCTATCTGAAAACAATTTCTCAATTCTGCCGAAAAGCTCTGCAATTTTAACGATCTGAAAATTTGGTACGGGTATGCGCGTAAGGTTCCGGTAGTTGTCAACAAAATGAAGTAAGCCTTCACTTCGCTTTGAGATAGTATCTAGTGCGTCTTTGATGTCCTGTAAAGATTCTTTGTTTATTTTTACTGAAGGTAGATTGGTGACGGGTTGCTTCGAATGGGACTCGTTATCAACGGTTTCTGTATCCGGTGTTATATCATTGTCTCCATGTTCTCCGGTTGTGGCATCCAACAGTGAACTTGCCGTTGAAGACAATGAGACAAGAGGTGTCACAGAGTTCATAATTTCATGTGTGAGAACGCGAATTAAATTCTGCCAAGCTTCCATTTCTCGTTCTTCCAATTCGCTTTGTATGTTTGTCAGCGAAACGAGAGTATAATGAGTTTCCTTTAATTTGAATTCCGTTGCGTAGATCGATAACTGAGACAGTTCGTTATCGGTGGTGATTTTTATTAATACCTTATCGCCGGCTTTTATATCCTGCAATGCTGAGACAAGCGTCGGGCTTATATTGGAGAGCTCGCCGATGTTCTTGATGTTGTTGACTTTCAGAAGTCTTTTAGTTGCAGTATTCAATAGCTCAACGTTCCCATCCTGCGTAAATGCCAGGAGTCCGATACCGATATGCTGGACAACAATTTGAAGGTAGCGATAATGTTCTTCCTTCTCTGAACGGGTCTTTTTAAATTCGTCTATAACTTTCGAGAATGCATTATTCAGCTCTTCGAATGAGGAACCTTTGATTGTGCTTCGGAAACTCTGTGAAAAATCCGAATACTTTATCGAATCGAAAAATCTGGCGATCTCTCTATTTGTCTTTTGTACGTAGTGGACGAGAGAATAAATCTGGGCAACTATGAGCAGCGTGATGATAAACGGCGTTGCAATGAAAGCCGTCTGAGTCAGCAGATAAATTAATACGAATGCTGAGATGCAGAGAACTATAGTTCGAAGAAGGACGATGAGGCTGAATCTTTTAAAGACCATGTTTCTCCAATCTTCGGTAAAGTGAGGCACGAGTTATACCCAATTCCTTTGCAGCTTTCGTCAGATTCCCGTTGTGTCTGCTGACAGCTTTAATAATCAGCATTTTCTCGGCTTCATCCAAGTGATAATTATTCAGTGGCATTATATCTTTCGATGAATTGTCCGATGAAAAAAGGAAATCTGACGGTTGAAGTATAACAGACTCGCTCATGATAATTACTCGTTCAAGCATGTGCTGGAGTTCCCGAACATTACCGGGCCATGAATAACCCATCAATTTGTTCAATGCTTCGTTACTAACCGTTTTTTGTTCTTTATTGTATTTCCTGCAATACATATGAGTGAAATGCTTGACTAATAGCGGAATGTCGTCAAGCCGCTTTCTTAGCGGCGGCAGCTGAATATAAACGGTGTTGATGCGATAGAGGAGGTCTTGTCTAAATCTATTTTCAGACTTCAAATCAGTGAATGGAAGGTTTGTTGCGCAAACAAGCCTTATGTCGATTGGTTTTGAAATGTTTGCCCCCAGACGTGTTACCTGTCTGTTCTGGATTACTGCGAGTAGTTTTACCTGTAAGCTTGGAGTAAGGTTTCCGATTTCATCTAAGAAGAGAGTGCCACCGGATGCGATCTCAAATCGCCCTGCCCGATCTTCTTTGGCATCGGTAAAAGCGCCTTTCTTATACCCGAAGAGTTCGCTCTCAAACAGCGATTCACTGAGTGCTCCTACATCGACACTTAAAAATATTTTATCGTTTCTCCCCGAGTGTCTATGGATTGCACGGGCGACTAATTCTTTGCCGGTCCCATTCTCCCCGAGTATCAGCACATTAGCATCAGTATGAGCTACCTTTTGAATCATGCTGAAGACACGCTTTATCTCTTCAGACACACCAATGATTTCCTGGAATTGACTATCGAGATCGCTCGTAAGCTGTTTCTGCTTTGACAAAAGATCATCAATTTCTCTTTTCGAATCGCTAAGTTTCATGGCGGAGGAAATTGTTGCTAGGAGCTTTTCATTTTGCCACGGTTTCAGAACAAAATCTGTAGCACCTTCTTTTATTGCTTTGACTGCCATTTCGATGTTTCCGTAGGCGGTAATGAGGACAACGACTGCAGTTGGATCGAGCTCCAGAATTTTCTTCAACCAGCTAAAGCCTTCGGTTCCACTGGTCGCATCTCCTGAGAAATTCATATCAAGGAGAATTACATCGTAATGTTCATTATTGAGAATGTCTGGGATATTTTCCGGATTTTTTTCGATACGAACGATTGAATAATGACGTTTCAAGAGGAGTCGCGCAGAAAAAAGCACATCTTCGTCATCGTCAATTATCAAGATTTTCCCGGATTTAGTATTCATGCATTCTCTCGTCAAAGAATAATCAACCACCAATGATTATTTGAGCAATAATTGATTTACTGTTCGTTTCCGAACAGTGGCGTCCGTTATCGAACAGTTTAACTTTGGAAGAAAAAAACAAATAATCAAATTTTACTTGAAATTGCCCATTTTATGGCGCAATTCTTTAGAGACTTGAGGCATAACAATTGCCCTTAATGTATAACATGCAAAAACGATTCCCGAAAGATGAACCTTGGATAAGAAATTAGAAAAGAAACCCCTCTATAAAAAAAGGTTATTCTGGGCTTGGACAATTGGAGGTGCGTTGTTCCTTTTTCTCATTGGAATTATAATAAGCGATAGGGGATCGAAGCTGAATGTTGAAACCGACAAGATCACAATTTCCTCGGTGGCGGAAGGTGACTTCCAGGAGTTTATACCGGTAACCGGGACAATACTTCCCCATACAACTTTTTATTTGGCTGCGATTCTAGGTGGAACAGTCGAAAACAAATTTGTCGAGGAAGGAGCAATGTTGAAAAAAGGAGACAAGATCCTTCGACTCTCTAACACCAATGTTCAATTGAATGCTCTTCAGCAAGAAACATTTACGTACCAACAGATCAACGATGCTCGGAATACCAGGCTGCAGATTGAGCAAAACAGCAACGCGCTTCAGAACGCGCTTGTCTCTTCCAACTATAGCCTTATAAACTCCCGCGAAGTGTTCGAACGCCAAAAAACCTTGCAGGAAAAACATTTAATCTCGCTCCAGGATTATCAACAAGCGGAGAACAATTACAATCTTTCTCTTGAACAACAAAAGCTGGCATACCAGAACTTTGTTGCAGATTCAATTCTTAAGCAGGCTCAACTTACGCAGATTGCTGCTTCGATTGATCGGTTACAGAAGAATCTTGAGTTGATCAGAGAAAATATTGATAACCTTACGGTAAAGGCTCCGATCAACGGTCAACTTACTTCATTGATTGCCGAAACGGGTCAATCAAAATCTCCAGGCGATCAGTTAGGGCAGATAGACGCCCTAGATGGTTTTAAAGTCAGAGCAGACATCGATGAATTTTATATTTTAAGAATAGCAAATGGATTACATGCGACGGTGGAAATTGATACTAAAAATTATAATCTAAAAGTGATGAAAGTATATCCTCAGGTCACAAGTGGAAAATTTCAAGTCGATATGACCTTTGAAGGCGATTTACCGGATGGAATAAGAAGAGGACAAACCCTTCAAATCCGATTGCAATTAAGTGAAAGGACTAAAGCACTGCTGCTTCCGCGAGGCGGATTTTATCAGAAGACTGGTGGTCAATGGATCTTTATTCTAAATGGTTCCGGCAGTGAAGCCATAAAGAGATCAATCAGTCTCGGCAGGCAAAACCCGGATTACTTTGAAGTTCTCACCGGACTAATTCCCGGAGATAAAGTAGTCACATCATCGTATGACAATTATGGTGATGTCGATAAATTGGTTATGAGGCATTAAAATAAAGACTGAAGACCGAACTCAGAAGACGAATATGTTGTCCTCTGCATTCGTTCTCCATTCAAAAAAGGAGAAGCAAAATGATAAGAACAAACAATCTCAGGAAAATCTATACAACCGAAGAAGTCGAAACAACCGCTCTCGACAGTGTCAATATTGAAATAAAAGAAAAAGAGTTTGTGGCAATTATGGGACCGTCCGGATGCGGCAAGTCAACATTGCTGAATATATTTGGACTCTTAGACAACCCGTCGGATGGTAAATACTATTTTCTTAATGAAGAAGTTTCAAAATATACCGAGAGACAGCGGGCTAATATGCGAAAAGCAAATATCGGTTTTGTCTTTCAGAGTTTCAATCTGATCGATGAGCTGACTGTGTTTGAAAATGTCGAGCTTCCTCTCTTATATCTTGGCGTTGCAACTTCGCAGAGAGAAAAAAAGGTCAACGAAGTTCTAGAGCACATGCAGATCATGCACCGCAAAGATCATTTTCCGCAACAATTATCCGGCGGTCAGCAGCAGCGTGTCGCAGTCAGTAGGGCGGTTGTAGCAAAACCCGCACTCATACTCGCAGACGAGCCGACAGGAAACCTCGATTCCGCAAACGGAGAAGAGGTAATGGATATTTTGACAACACTGAATGAAGGCGGAACGACTATTGTCATGGTTACTCACTCGCCGCATGATTCAGAATTTGCGCACAGAATTATCCATCTGTTCGACGGGCATGTGGTGACTGAAAATTATAAAGAAAAATTTCACGTCTGATATTCATTGTGCCTTCGTGTGTAAAAATATTAGCAAAGTCGTAAAGGCGCAATAAAAATAATAAGGGATGAATATGATAAAACTCAGTGGCATCGAAAAATATTATTCCAATAAAGTCATAAAAACATATGTCCTAAGAAATATTAATCTGGAAGTCAAAGAAGGCGAGTTCGTATCTGTCATGGGTCCATCTGGATCCGGGAAGACAACTTTACTGAATATTATCGGGATGCTTGACGTACCATCGAATGGTGAATATTACTTCCATGATGAACCGGTTCACAAGATGAGCGAGAAGAAACTCTTGGAGCTTCACAAGACATACATCGGGTTCGTATTTCAAAGTTATCACCTCATCGACGAACTTACTGTCTACGAGAATCTTGAGACTCCGCTGCTGTATCAGAAGGTGAAAGCTAACGAACGAAAGGGAAGAGTGGCGGAAACACTAGATCATTTCAATATGGTTGCCAAGAAGGATTTATTCCCTAACCAACTTTCAGGTGGACAGCAGCAGCTTGTGGCGATAGCGAGAGCAGTTATTGCAGAGCCGAAGCTCATTCTCGCTGATGAACCGACAGGCAACCTCCATTCCGACCAGGGAAAAGAAATAATGGCATTACTGAAAGAATTGAACAATCAGGGAACAACCATCATTCAGGTAACACACTCTGAGATAAATGCAGCATATGGAAAAAGAATCATAAGATTGAAAGATGGGTGGATAGAGAAGTGAGCATGTCGCAAGAGGCATGGAGCGATTCATAAGAGCGCGCGCTATGTCCTGCGTTGTGCACCTTGCCATTGAACAGGAGAACACAATGATACAGAATTACTTGCGGGTCGCTTTGAGAAATCTCAGGAAACAGAAGGTCTACTCATCCATAAACATCTTCGGTCTTTCTGTCGGGCTGACTGTATACATTCTCGCTGTCACTGTATTCGATTATAATCTGAGCTTCGATTCTTTTCATGAAAATTCGAAAAGAATCTATTTGGTCACTTCTGAACACGCTTCATCGAATGGTGCTACACAGAAAGCCGCATACACATATTTGCCGCTGGCAGGCCTCCTAGTCCAGAAATTCCCTGAGGTCGAGAACGCCACAACCATGCGACAATACTTCAGGAATATCTTCAGGTACCAGGACAAAAAGTTCTATGAGAAAGGCGTTGTGTTTGCTGACACCAACTTCCTGAAGATGTTTAATTATCCAATTATTGCCGGGGACAAAGATTCGCCTTTGTCTCGTCCCAACTCGGTCGTGCTCACGGAGTCGGCCTCAAGAAAGTACTTCGGAGATGAGAGCCCCATCGGGAAAGTATTGACGACGGATTTTAATGATGAAGGACTCATGGTTAACGCTGTCATCAAGGATTGCCCGTCGAATTCCAGTATTCGGTTTGATGTATTGGTTTCATTACCTCTGAACTATAATGGTGATTGGGGGAATATCGGGAGTACCTACACGTTCGTGAAGCTGAAAAAAGGTGCGAGCGCGGTGGTGTTGGAATCTAAACTCCCAACGTTTATCGACGAACAAATCCCGGTTCTGCGTGATACAAGGACAACGTTATTACTTTTTCCATTGCAGGATATCCACTTGAAATCCATGGACATAAGCAGTGGATTTAGTATCACTCCGATCATCCAGTACTATTGGATACTGGGGATTGCACTGGGATTGCTCATCATTGTCTCGATCAACTTCATGATTCTTTCAACATCCAGGTACAGCAATCGAGCAAAGGAAGTCGGAATTAGAAAAGCGATTGGCGCCAAAAGGGGACAACTTATAGTCCAATACATCGGGGAATCCCTGATCACGGCCTTTATCGCTCTTCCCGTGGCGCTTGCGATGTTTGAGATTATTCGGCCGACGTTCACTGCAATCGTGGGCGGAGGAGTTGAACTGAGTCTCACCCAGAATCCTGCCTTGCTCATAATCGTCATTGGTGTCACTTTCCTAGTTGGGTTTGTATCGGGGATTTACCCTGCATTCTTTCTTTCTTCTTTTCAGACGGTGACCATTTTTAAAAGCCAGAAAGTCAGCGAAAGAAGAGGGATCAGTTTTCGGAAAGCACTCGTCGTGTTCCAATTTGCGTTGACGTTCATCATGATCACGGCGACTATTCTCTTGATGAAACAGTTGGGCATGTTATCCCAAGTATATCTTGGCTATGACCGTGAAAACATTATTGCTATTCCCTGCAATTTTGAAATCAAGGATAAATTCGACGTGCTTGAGAAGGCGCTGAAACAGAACCCGGAAATTGCTATGGTCGCTGATGGCCGCGTATTGCCTTTCGGAGGGGGCTACAGGCAGGCGAAGATGCGGGTGGAAGGGATGGACGAAAAAAGCTCCGAAGGAATAGACTTCTATCCGTGCGGTCTCAACTTCGTTGAGATACTCAATATCAAGATTGTGCAAGGGAGAAGTTTCTCCACGCAGTTTAATGATTCGAACAATGTGATCGTTAGTGAAGGAGCCGCAAAGCATTTCCATCTGGATGATCCGCTTGGAAAGAAAATAATTCTCAATAACGGAGGTTTCCAGCAGACGATTATTGGCGTTGCAAAGGATTTCCACTTTCCGCATGTGTTTCTCAAGAAGGCGCCGGCTGTGCTTTATTTTCTGCCTTCCGGGCCATTTTATATGTTCGTAAAAACGGTCGGGAAGCCGGACGATGGTACAATACGCTTCGTTCGTGCAACGTGGAACGAAATTGTCCCATCTCTTCCGTTCGACTATTTCCTTCTTGAAGATCAATTCCAGGACCAACTAAGGACTTCAACGAAATCCGTCGAAGTCTTCGAATTTATCGCTGTCGTTTCGGTGCTCATCGCCTCACTTGGACTATTTGCCCTTGCATCTTTTACCGCCGAAAGAAAGACGAAGGAAATCGGCGTACGAAAGGTTTTGGGCGCCTCAATTGCCGATGTCACATATCTACTCGTTTCGGAATTTCTTTTGATCGTCGTGGTGGCGGATCTTATCGCCCTTCCATTTGCCTATTATTTTTCGGGATACCTGGTGAATGTCGCCTGGGTCTACAGGATTGACGTCAACATTTGGCTGTTTTTGATCGCGCTCGTGGTCTCTCTATTTGCGGCCTTTGCCGCCGTTGGAGTGCAGTGTGTGAAGTCAGCGAGTGCTAATCCTGTGAAGGCTTTGCGATATGAATGATTCTGGTCGACAAAATTGCCTGTGTTTTCTGAAAGGGCGACAACCATCGTCATAGTAACACACTCTGAGATAAATGCGGCATGTGGAAATAGAATAATAAGTTTGAAAGATGGAAGGATTGAGAAATGAAACACGGAATCATGAATCTGGATATTCCTAAAAGATTTATTCTTGTCGGTATTCTCCGATCCTCCATTGAGGCTTAAGTTGAGGAATAAACCATGTTGAGAAGATATCTGAAACATGCGATACGAAATCTCTTCAAGCAAAAGACGTATTCGCTCATCAATCTCTCGGGCCTGTCGATAGCTATTGCCAGTTGTATCTTGACGTATCTGTATGTCCGTAACGAGTACAATGTCAACAGGTTTGTCCCGGATTGCAGTAGAATATTCCGAATTGAGAGCATCTGGCATCAGAAAAATATGGGTGTTCCAGATGCCACGCTTGCACCGGTAGGGCCAACAGTGGCGAGCGTTTATCCTGAGGTTCAAGCGCAGGTCCGGCTGTATCTCATTTCCGCCATCGTTCACACTGGTCAAAAGAATTTCAAAGAGAGTGTCATAGTTGCCGACTCTTCGTTCCTGTCAGTATTTGATTTGCCACTGGTTGCCGGCAACTCGAAAAAAGCTCTCGAGCATCCTCGGTCCGTCATTATCACTGATACATTGGCGTACAAGATGTATGGCTCCACAAACGTCGTTGGTAAGACGATGCGGTTTGACGTGTGGGGTGGGGGTGAGAGGGAATACGTTGTTACCGCCGTGCACAAGACGATAGCATGGAACTCCGTTACAAACTTTGGTGGAGAAGACTATGATCTCATAGTGCCGTTTAATTCACAGGAAGACTTCGCGAGCATGAAAGGTCTCAACTCTTGGGACAGCCGCTTTATGCTGACGTATGTGAAACTCGTTCCTGGTGCCTCGGATAAGGAGGTGCAAAAGAAACTGGATAGTTTCATCAATACTTTTGCACCGGCACAATATCGCAGTCAGATCCAACTTAAGTTGGAGCCTTTAACGAATATATATCTCGATGATAATAATGGAAGTGCCAGGAGTGTTTGTACAATCCTGACACTGGTAGCCGTGCTCATGCTTCTCATCGCATGCATTAATTTCATTAATCTCACGATGGCCCATTTGATGCCGAGATCGAAGGAAGTTGCCATGAAATCAATTCTGGGCGCATCGCGATCGCAGTTGGTCATTCAATTAATGGCCGAGTCGCTGATTGTTTCCATTGGTGCGGCAATACTTGCTTTATCTATATCCGAGATTGGTCTGCTAAAGTTTCTCCAGATTTTCGGAAGACCACTCGTGCTCACTCACTATTGGGACTTTCGAACGATGTTGTTTATCGCTATGGTAACCGCAGTTGCCGGTATTTTCGCAGGGTGCTATCCTGCAATTCTCCTCACATCTTTTACTCCCATCAATGCAGTCAAGGGGTTTTTCCTGTTCAGGAAATTAGCCGTCCGTTTTCGAGCAGCCCTCATCATTGTTCAGTTCTCGATAGCGATTATTCTCTTCGTATTCGTAAGCGTGATTGCCCTCCAAGTGTCCTTCTTGATAGATAAGGACTTGGGATTCGACCAAAATAAAGTTCTTGTAATAGATTCTGTGCCAAGAGAATGGAATTCAGCGGGTCTTGCCAGGATGGCTTTAGTGGAAGCTCGTTTACGGGAGATTGTCGGTGTTATCTCAGTAAGCCTTTCATTTGACACTCCTACGTACGATGTGGCAAATTCTATTGCCTTGCGTCGCCAGACGTCGAGTAGCCAACAGGCCATGAGCATACCTGTTTACACCGTAGATGAGTCTTTTGCAGATACATATGGAATAACCTTGAAACAGGGGAGATTCTTTTCTCCCGATCATCCAACTGACTCGAGCGCAATAATCTTGAACGAGACTGCCGCGTCGAGATTGGGATTGAATGACCCCGTCGGGGTCGCCCTTGCTGGCCAACTTGCTGGCTATGGAGACAAACTGGTTCGAGTAATCGGCGTGGTTAAGGATTTTAATTTTGAGTCCTTACACACCACTATCCGCCCTCTTGCGTTTGTCTGGGTCAGAAAAGGAAATATATACAGAGATATCTCAATAAAATTATCCAACGCGAATCCTTCCATGCTGATCGGTCAGATTCAGCGTACATGGCAAAAGATGTTGCCGAATGCTCCGTTCGTATACTTCTTTGTGGATCAGCACATTGATAGATTTTACAAAGGAGACCGGCAATTGAGAGACGTCCTCGGACTTGCTGCCGGACTAGCGCTTCTCATCGCCTGCATGGGAATGTATGGGCTCGTGTTTCTGAACGTTGCCCAACGTGTCAAAGAGATTGGTATTAGAAAAGTTCTTGGCGCGTCGATCCAAGATATTGCTATCCTGTTTGCAAGAGACGCTGTAAAGTGGGTACTCATTGCCAATGTGCTCGCGTGGCCCGTCGCATACTATGTTATATACAGGTGGCTTAGTGATTTCGCCTATAGAACAGCGGTTAGCCCGTGGATATTCATATTGTCGGGCGCATTTGCACTCATCGTTGCATTGGTAACGATCAGCTCGCATGCAATCAGGGCTGCGATGGCAAATCCGATTGAAAGCTTACGATATGAGTAGCTTCAATGAACTAAGACCAGTCAACAACGGTCTTTGGCTTTTGACAATGTAGAATTTAGGAATGGAGTAAAACATGCTGAAGAACTATTTTAAAATCGCACTGAGGTATTTCACACGGCACAAGGTATTCGCATCCATCAATATTTTTGGTTTGGCTGTAGGGATGGCTTGTGCAATACTAATCATGTTGTGGGTTAAAGAGGAGCTTAGCTATGATCGGTTTCATAAGAATGCAGATGATATTTATCTGGTTCTTCGGGAATCCAATAAAGAAAAAATGGGGGTATCGTCTAAATTGCTCGCGCAGGCTTTAAAAGAAGAACTGCCTGAGATAGCAAATTCAACTTACATCATGCCGTTTCCCGAATCGTTTGCGATTACACTCAAAAGGGGAGACAAGAGCTTTACAGAATCAGCCGCCATGCCCGCATCGAATTTTTTTGAAATGTTTTCATTTAAATTTCTTGAAGGAGATCCAGCAACAGTACTCACCGATCCTAATTCGATTATCCTTACAGAAGGTATGGCAAAGAAATATTTCGGTGATGAGGATGCGATGGGGAAAACTCTCGACATTATCGCATTTGGTCTGAAACGGACTGTGAAAGTCGCAGGTATATTGCAGAATATTCCTTCAAACTCGCAGATGCAAAAAGAAATATTCATTCCATTCCAATGGCTCCAATCTCTGGGGCTTGGAAACTGGGAGACATGGGATAATCAATCGAATCACACCTATATCCAATTGAAAGGTAATTACGATTTAGAGGCAGTATCGAAAAAAATCACGGCATGCGAAATTAGGCATTTCCCTAGACAAAACATAAAGGCGCTGAGCTATTCACTGCTTCCTCTTACAAAGATCCATTTATACGGAAACGGGATAAAATTTCTGGATACGACAGGAAATAGTAAGTACGTCGAGATTTTTAGTGCCATAGCAGTCATCATACTCCTTATTGCTTGCATTAATTACATGAACTTATCTACAGCTCTTTCTTTAAAACGTGCTAAGGAAGTGGGTATTAAAAAAGCTATCGGGGCGGATCGAAAAACGCTCATGGTACAATTCTTTGGTGAAAGTCTATTCCTTTCTCTCATTGCGTTAATAATTGCAATTGTACTCGTGGAACTCTTCCTCCCGGCGTTTAATCAACTTGCCGGCAAGCATTTAATTATTCGGTATGATGATATGAGCTTTCTTCCTATGGTAATTGGTGTTGCTCTTCTTACAAGTCTCGTCTCCGGCTGCTATCCAGCGATATTTCTCTCTTCGTTCCAGCCGATTCAAATATTAAAAGGGAAATTAAGAGTTAGTTCAAGTAGTGTCAGTATACGAAAAGGACTTGTTGTCTTCCAATTTGCTCTGTCGATCATCATGATCATTTGTACAATTGTTGTCTTCCATCAGTTATCCTTTATTCGGAACAGTACTCTTGGTCTGGACAAAGAGAATATACTCTGCATTAAATTGGTGGGTGATGCAAATAAGAGATCGGAGGCACTGAGAAATCAACTGCAACAGAATTCCGATATCCTCAGCATCTCGCGTTCGGAACCGATGAATAGCGGTGCGTGGGGCAATACTCTCGGTGTTTTTTGGCCGGGAAAGCCACAAAATGAAAATAAGACCTTTTGGATTCTTCACACAGATTATGATTTAGCCTCTACTTTTAAGATAGAAATGAGCCGAGGAAGATACTATTCCAGAGAATACCTGTCGGACAAGACAAGTGCTTTTGTTGTCAACGAAGCTGCGGTAAAATCGATGAATCTAAAATCACCTCTTGATCAGGAAATTCAAGTGTGGGGAAGAACAGGTAAAATAATCGGGGTAACGAAGGACTTTCATTATTCCACATTCCATACTACAGTTGAACCTCTGATCATTCGGATCCCCGACGATAATCAGTATGACATATTCTATCGAGAGCTTTCTATTCGATTTAAACCCGGGACGCTGTATACGAGTATGGCGTCGATAGAAAAAGCGTGGAAAGAACAGATGAGTGGTCTCCCGTTTGAGTATTATTTCTATGATGAATTTCTAGATTCACAGTATCGTTCCGAACAGCGGATGGGGACAATCTTTACATCGTTCTCGATTCTTTCGATCGTCATTGCATGTCTTGGTCTTTTTGCCCTTGCATCATTAGCGGCGGAACAACGAACAAAAGAAATCGGAATACGAAAAGTCTTAGGTGCGAGCGTTTCCGATATTACGGTGATTCTTTCAAAAGATTTCTTCCTATTGGTTATTATGTCCAATGTCATCGCCTGGCCGATCTCCTTTTACGTCATGAACAAATGGCTGCAAGGTTTTGCGTACCGAGTTGAGTTAAGCTGGTGGGTATTTGTGCTTGCAAGTTTGATGGCTTTGCTGATCGCAATGATGACGGTGAGTTGGCGGGCAATCAAGTCGGCGACGGCCAACCCGGTGGAGAGCTTACGATATGAGTAATGCGGATGACCATCGATCATTGATAATAGGAGAAGAATCATGATTGGGAATTACTTGAAAGTTTCACTAAGAAACATGATAAGACACAAAACATTTTCACTTATCAACATCCTCGGCTTTGCATTCGGCATTTCGGTCTGTTTGTTGATCGTCCTCTTTTTAATGAAAGAGTATAGTTACGATTCTTACAATGCCAACGCGAATCGCATCTACAAGCTAATCGATGTTGAAAATAACTCCAGCGCGATTGATTATCGGGTCGCGCCCGCCGTCTTGAATAATTATCCTGAAGTGAAAAATGCATGTGTCGTTAACATATTCTCGGGGAAAATAGGAACGAGTTACAACAACGCCGGATACAACATTGATAATGTTATGTCGGTTAATAATGCATTCTTTGAAATGTTCTCGACACACTTTATCTGCGGCAACCAATCCATGCCGCTACCCACTCCAAACTCGGTTGTGTTAACCGAAAGCTCCGCTCACAAGTTATTCGGGGACGAAAACCCTATTGGTAAAGTGGTGGTGATGTGGCGAGCGTTTCCCCTGACAGTGACAGGAGTAATCAGGGATTTTCCGGATAATTCGACTAACAATGCAAACATGATCGTGAATATGGAGAACAATACTTTTAAGTTCAGCCAATTTCAAGGCAACGGCAAAGATAGCAGTACGTACAGATATTGGTTTAATACTTATTTACAACTTAGAGAAAAATCTGATGCGTCCCAGCTTGTGAATAAGATTAACGGCAATCCCGAGCCTTTGCAACCCTATTTGAAAAAGGCCGGCCTTATTTCGTTGACGGATTTATACCTTCATGATAATACAAAGGAGAGCACGACGAAGAAAGGGAACCCGGCGCTTTTGAGCTTATTTACAGGGATTGCGCTAGTGGTGCTTATATTGGCGATCATCAATTACATCAACTTGTCAATCGCGCAGCAAAATAAGAGGAACAAAGAGATAGGGATAAGGAAAACAATCGGGGCCAGTAGGAAAGATATAATTTTCCTTTTTCTAACAGAGTCGTTTCTTATCACATGTGTAGCCTTTACGGTCGCATTGGTAATTACTGAAATTACTCTCCCTTTCTTCGGGAGTATTGTTGACAGCCATCTGAGCACGAGAGTGTTGATCCAATTTCCTTGGGTTATCGTACTGTTCCTATCAATTATTTTGACCGGCATTTTGTCTGGAATAGTTCCCGCCGTTTTGTTTTCCTCCTTCAATCCAGTGAAAGTGTTCAGCGGCAAAATGTTCGTGGTCAGCAGGAAAGATTATTTCAGAAATCTGTTGACGGTATTTCAATTTACAGCATCAATTGTCTTGATATTCTCTATTATCGTCATCGAAAGACAAATCAATTTTGCTAAACATAATGATCTTGGTTTTGATAAAGAGCAGCTTCTTCGCCTCGATTTGCCATTTACGTTTTCGGACAAAGATATTTCGAAGGCAAATGTACTGACGAATAAACTAAGTGAAAACCAAGCAATCAAGAACATATCCGCTTCGCAGTGTGTACCGGGAGACGTTCACTACTGGATGGGATCGATGATTGAGGGCAAAGAAAAGTTCATATCGTGTATCTTTGCAGATTCGAATTTCATTAACACATTTGACATTCAACTCATTAAGGGAAGAGAATTGCTTCCTGGAGATTACGGTCAGGCATGCATGATTAACGAAACTGCCTTTAAATACTTTGGCTGGGATGATCTAAAGAATAAAAGGTATAACAATGGGAAGAAAGGAGGTTACGAGGTAATCGGAGTGGTGAAGGATTTTCATATCGCATCGTTGCACCAACCAATCGAGCCGACCTGTATTATGTTTAGCTCACAAGTGTCACCATCTAATATCACTTTGCGGATAAGAAAAGGAGCAACTCAACAAACGATGGCCTATCTTCAAATGGTATGGAAAGAAGTGTATCCCGATTTTCCGATGAACTATCAGTTTTACGATGAGTGGTTTAACCAGATGTACAGGGAAGATGACAGATTCGGTGATGCCATCGGCTTATTCGCATTGCTCGCTGTAAGTATTTCATGTTTAGGTATCCTTGGAATGGCAGTTTATTCTTCCGAACGCCGCACGAAAGAAATAGGTATTCGCAAAGTGCACGGGGCAAGTATCAGACAGCTTATGGGACTACTCAATAAAGATCTTATGAAATGGGTTGTCGTGGCTTTTGCGATTGCGTGCCCCATTGGTTGGTACGCGATGAACAAGTGGCTGCAGGACTTTGCCTACCGTACGGAAATCAGCTGGTGGATATTTATGTTTGCTGGCATGGTTGCGCTGATCGTAGCATTGCTGACAGTCAGCTGGCAGACATGGCGGACGGCGACTAAAAATCCGGTGGAAAGTTTACGGAACGAATAACTTCAAGGAAGAAAAGTTCATCTGCAAATTAATGTTTTGCAGTATGTTGTAGGTTCAAGTCGGGGTAAATAAAAAAGAGGCCGAAACTTTTCAGAATCGGCCAAAAGTGTAGCGGGGGCAGGACTTGAACCTGCAACCTTCGGGTTATGAGCCCGACGAGCTACCAATTGCTCCACCCCGCGATCATTAATATATCAATATACAACCATTTTGATGCCTAGTCAAGATTC
>Ga0182021_10000352_pt1 | contig 47927 bp, 36 predicted proteins | sample 612E3MmetaG_FD_120493 | JGI IMG/M metagenome (GOLD analysis project Ga0182021, IMG submission 120493) | Permafrost microbial communities from Stordalen Mire, Sweden - 612E3M metaG (Illumina Assembly) | ecosystem: Environmental > Terrestrial > Soil > Wetlands > Permafrost | place: Sweden... | reverse complement strand
CCGGCCCGGCCGCTAGTCCAAGACATCGAGGAGCAGGCGGCGCGCATTCAGGGCATCGTGGCCAACCTGTTGCGCTTCTCGCAGAAGCAGTCGGGCGAACACTTCCGCCCCTTGGATCTTTCCCAAGTCGTCAACGACGCGCTCGAGCTGTGCGGGGCCAAGGCCCTGGCCGATGCGGGCATTGCCGTGGTCACCCACGTCCCCAGCCCCAGCCCGCCCGTGCGCGGCAGTGCCCTGCAGGTGCAAGCCGCGATCATACAGCTCATCCAAAACGCCCGGGCGGCCATGGACTCGGGCGGCACCCTGACCATCGAGACCACGCGGCCCGAAGACAAGCTGCTGCGGCTCCGCGTAAGCGATACCGGACGGGGCATCAAGCCCGAGCAACTGTCCCGCATCTTCGATCCCTTCTTCACCACCAAGGCGCAACGAACCGACACCGGCATCGGCCTTTCGATGGTGCACAAGATCATCGAGGATCATGGGGCCACCATCCGGGTCGAAAGCGAGGTTGGCCAAGGCACGACGTTCTGGCTGACCTTTCCCATCGCCGAAGGAGCCAGTCTCCTCGCATGAGCCAGCGACGCCGGCGGGCCACGTCCCGTTTCCAGGTGGCGGTCATCGCCCTGGTGGTCATCATTCTCGTGACGGCCACACTGCTCTCGCGTTTCTTCTTCGAGGGCTGGCGGCCCGAGATGCCGGCCGGCCTGCCCTCGCTACTGCCCCGCACGCGTCCGGCCGGGCCTGCCCAGTTTCGGGTCAGCGCGCTAGCTGGCAATGTGGAAGCCTACCAGAACGGCCAGTGGTACGTGGCGCGTGCGGGCCACCTGCTGTCGTCCAAAGACGTCGTCCGTACCCACGACGGGTCACAAGCCTTTCTGCGTCGGGGTAGCGTCGAGATCGAGTTGCGCGACGACATGGACCTGCGCCTGGACAAGCTCGAAAAGACCTCTGCCAAGCTGGGCCTGCTGCGCGGGGGCCGCGTGTCCGCCAACGTGGGCAAGGACGACGAGAAACTGGAGATCGAAGCCCTCGACACGCACACCACCAACGTGGGTGCCGCGCGCTTCGCGGTTTCCGTGTCGCCCGGTGGGAAAGTCAGCGTGGCGACCTCTGAGGGCGCGGCCCGCTTCGAAGCCCAGGGCAAGCAGGTCCTGGTAGGCAAGGGAAACGAAAGCACGGCGTTTCCTGGGGCGGCTCCCAGCGATCCCGAGCCCATCCCAGAGCAACTCCTGCTCTCGGTCATTTGGCCAGAGGATGACAAGGCCGAGAGCGTCTCCAAGATCCGAGGCCGCGCCAGCCCCTCGTCGCGCGTGCGTGTGAACGGCCAAGATACCCCCGTGGCGCCTGACGGAAGTTTCCTCGCGCGCGTGCAGGTGTCAGAAGCCCAGGCCCGCGTCCATGTGGAAGCCGAGGACATTGTGGGGCGACAGAAGGCGTTGGACAAGGTCCTGCGCCGTCCCCCGCACGCGCCGTCGCTGCAGCCCACCGGTGATGAGCTTTGGAAGGAATGACGATCCGGCCCCTCAGACGCGCCCGCTGGCTGCTAGCTCAGGGAACCGCCGGGCTGGCCATCGTGCTGCTGTCCGGCTCGCGGATCGAGGCAGCCGAAGGGCCACCGGATGGCGCAGTGGCATCGGATGCGGGTCAGGCCGCCGCTGGGCGCGAAACGGAAGCAGCCGATGCTGAGAAGCAGGAAGCCGCTCAGGTGTTTCTGCCGGCGGCCACGCCGCAGCCTGCAGCCAGCCCAGCAAAGGCGACGATCCCAGACAATCCTTCCCGATCCGGCGCGACCGTTCCCCCGGCAACCGACGGCCAAGGCTCGCCCGGGGAGCCGGTTGTGATCGAAGCGCTCGCCGAGCCGCCTGCCTCGCCAGCGCGGGTGACCCTGACGGTGGCGGCGCCGTCGCCGGTGCTTGGGATCGAAGACGAAACCGAGCTGCGCATCGTTGCCACCGGTGCGTTCGCATCGCACCTGCCCCTTCCGCGAATCCTGTGCAGCACCGGCCGGGTGGAGGACCTGGTACGCGAGGGACCGACCAGTTTCTCGGCCCGCTTCATCCTGCCCTCGGCCCGCTTCCCCCAGGCGGCCATCGTGGTCGCCGATTTCTCGCGTGATTCGCTGATCCTGCGCGGGGCCCTGGCCTTGCGTCTGCGTGCCGCTGCCAGTCCGGCCTTTCGCACCGACCCTGGCGCCAGCGTCACCGTAAGAGTCGGTGACAAGGAGTTCGGCCCTGTCGTCGCGCCCGCGGACGGCAACATCCACGTGCCTGTGGTCGTACCTCCGGGAATCGACTTCGCGCTGGCCCGTTCGGTCAACCATTATGGCAAGGCCAGCCAGCAGGTTCTGGATCTCAAGATTCCGCCTGCGCCGCGAGCGTTGGTGGTGGCCCCCGAAAGGCTGGTGGCAGGCAGCTCTGCCGAGGTCGCTGTACTGGCCGTGGATCCCTCGGGGCGACTGGTCGACGCGTCCACGATCGTCCTCAAATCCTCGGGGCCGCGGCCCCAGCCCCTGGGCAGCCTCACGGCGGGGGAGGCCAGATTCCTGGTGCGTGTGCCCGCCTCCTTGCAAGACCCGACTCTCCACCTCACAGCGTCGTTGCGCGGAGAGCCCGACGTAACTGCCGAGGCGGACGTGGTGCTGGTTTCGGCGCCGACGGCCAAGATCACGTTCCAGCCGGAGGCTGCCCGGCCTGACACCATCCCGCTTGGCAGCCTGCGCGTCTTCCTGACCACACAAGATGCATTCGGCAACCCCACCGACGCGGGCGAAGCATCGGTGTTGGTCGATGGGCAGCCTACTTCACCCCACGCCACGGAGGATGGCCGCGCCATGCTCTTGGTCCTGCCGCCCGCCGTGCTGACCGGACGCGAATCCATGGAGGTGGAGGCCGTCTTGGACAGCGGACACGCCACGGAACGCATCCCGCTTGCCCTCTTCCTGCGCCCGCCGCCGCCTGAGCCTGTGCAGGCTCCTCGCTACACACTCACGCCTCGCCTGGGTCTTCTGTGGAACCTGCATCAACCAGCGGGCGTCGCCCTGTTCGTCGAGGCAATGGCCTCACGACATCCCAGCCTCACCGGTTTCGCATTCGGCGCCACTGCCGGCTACTTGCACAGCCGCTTCTTCTACTGGAACAGCGCCGGCGCAGGCACCGTGGTCCTGGATCAGATTCCCCTGCTGGCGCAGGCCCGCTATCGCCACCGAATCAACCGGCTCGCCTTGTCGGTTGGTGCGGGGGCCGGGCTCGTGCTGGGGCAGACTCGCCTTCGTGTCTTCGACCGCGAGATCCCGGGACACGGATTGGCCTTTGCCTGCGAGGGCTCGACCGAGGCCGCTTTCCTCCTGTACCGTTCCCAGGTCGTGTTCGGCCTGCGCTACCTGGTCATGTCCCTGGGCAAGCTGTCGAGTGGCGACGTGATGGTGGGCAACACGGGCGGCTTCATCCTCGATGCCGGGTACCGCATCGGGTGGAAGTAGCGCGGATCGTCTCTGGACGCACCAAGTCGATGACGGCTGCGCCGCGCCGCCCCGGCTGCCGGGGTGTTGGCTTGACGAAAAGGGCCGTCTTGGGCCAAGACTGCCACCATGACGCTCCTGCCTGCACTGCGCTTCCTGGCTCTTTCGGCCGTGATCCCCGTGATAGCGGGCTGCTCGGGTTCGAGCAGCGACCACGCCGCAGGTTCTGACTCGGGGATAGCCGCCGACGGCGGTTCCGCCTACCTGCACGGCAACCGGGATGCGAACTTCGGGAAAGACGCGTCTGCGGGTGGCCGCGACGGGCGCGCTGAGATTGACGGCGCGGGCGGAAAGGAGAGCGGCATCCGCGACGGCGACAGCAGCGATGCGCGCGGTCCGATCGCAGCAGAAGACGCCATCCGCGGGCCAGACAGCGGCGGTGCCGCCGATGCCACGCCAGACGTGGGCGGCGTCCGCGACGCGGGCACCGGCCTCACGGCCGATGTAACCGAACAAGAAACTGGCCTGCGCGATGCGGTCAGCGGCGGCAAGGCCGATGCAGCGGCCAATCCGGCCGACTCCGCCACATCGGCCTCGACCGGGAACGCCACCGCCGACCGCTTGGTCATCGCCGCCGCGTCGTGTGGTCCGCAGAGCCCTCGCACCGTGCCGGTTGGCTGGCAGATGGTTCTCGCCGGTGATAAGGGCTGCACTCTCTACGCCCCGCCCGGCTGGCTCACCATCGGTGCTGGCACACCAAACACATTCGTGGTCGAGGACCAGAGCCGCGTGGTTGGCTCATCGGTGATGGCCGGAGTCGACACTACCGGCACCGCCACCTGCACGCCGCACGGGATCGCCACCTGGCTCTTCGCCAACAACAAGGATTGCGTCGGCTTCCAGGAACTGTACTGGAAAGACGGTGTGGACAACGTGGCAGGCATCCAGCTCCCCCGCGGCGACTTGATCTACTCATGCATGCAGGGAGGGATACCCATCGTCGGCTACCTGGTGGTCCAGATCGAGGGTACCTGGCCGCTGTGCAATCTCCTGGCGTTTGCCTTCTGGATGCCGGAGACGCAGATCGAAGCGCGCACCTGCACGCTGACGCAAACTCTCAACTCGATTCAGTGTCCCCAGGGCGGCACCGGGTGCGAAGACGCCTCATGCCACACGGATTGTATCGCGGACGGCAACCTGTCGGGCGCCTGCACATCCGACGGCTCGTGCACCTGCACCAACTGACCGCCCAAGACCGCCCAGCGCTCATCCGAAGGCAGGATTTCCGGGTTGACCAACTCGTGGTTTGGACCTTAGATGTTATCATGAAAGCCGTTGTCCTTGCCGCCGGCGTGGGTTCGCGCTTGCGACCACACACCGACAGCACTCCCAAAGCGCTTCTGCCTGTCGCTGGCAGGCCGATACTTGATCGCGCGTTGGAAGCATTTGGTTCGGCTGGGATCGATGAGGTTATCGTGGTCACAGGCCACTTGGCCGGCGCCATCGACGCGCATCTGTCCCACACCGGGTTCAAAGTCAGGACTGTCTTCAATCCACGCTACGCCACATCCAACAACTACTTCTCCTTGCTGGTCGCGCAAGACGCACTGGAGGGGGCGGAGTTCATCAAGGTGGATGCGGATCTCCTCTTCGCACCGGAAGTCCTCGATCGGCTGCTGGCGGCATCGGGCGATCTTGCTCTCGGCCTCGATCGATCTGTGAAGCTTGGAGCAGAGCAGATGAAGATCCTGCTTGGCACAGACGTCAAAGTAATCGCCGTCTCCAAGCTCCTGGCGCCGGATTGCTGCGCTGGAGAATCCATTGGAATAGAAAAGGTCAACGCTGCCTTCGCTCCCGTCCTGTTCGAGGAGCTGAGGCGCATCGAGCACGAAGGCGCAACCAACGCCTACTATGAGGACGCCTACGATCGCCTGGCCCGTCGAGAAGACGTTGACATTCGAGGCGTGGACGTAACCGGCCTCCCCTGGGCAGAAATCGACGATGAACAAGACTGGCGTGCGGCGCACACCTTGTTTTCATCGGCCTAGGTAGTTCTTCCGCCCTGTGGTCACATGGAACCCGCTCGCAGGAACAATGAAACCGATAGCGAAGTTCATCATTCTCGTTGAAGGCAACCGACCAGGTTACCAAACCAGGCTTTTCCAAGTCTCTCTGCTTGCCAGAGTGCTCAACGAGCTGGCTCTCACAGGAGCAGAAGAAGCTCTTGTCATTCCCGATTCCGAAGCCGACTTGGACCCAAGCAGCCTCGGCAAGGAGACACTGTCTCGCATCAAGGTCGAGATCAGGTCCGCCCCCGCAAGCGAGAGCCCTCTCTCCTATGCCTTGTCGTTGGCTGCCAATCAACCCGGGGAAACCGTGGTCCTCCCCTCAGACCGGCTCTTCTCCAACGACTTTCTGCGGAGAGTCCAGGCCCTTCCCGTCGATGAGAAACAGGCGCAAAAAATCGCGGCCTCCTCCTCTCCCGACGATCGTGAAGGAGCTGTTCTGCGCGTTTCCCAGTCAGTGGCCGGGAGCTTGCTGAAGAATGCGTCGTTTGACCGGGGAGGGCTTCCCGGGAGGGATCTCGTCATTGATGGTTTCTCATCCCCGATTGCCACCAAGGAACAGCTCAGGGAGGCACGCCGATTTCTCCTCTACAGCCTGAGGAAAAGCATCGATTCCGACGGGGTGGTGGCCTACTACCTCATGCGACCACTCACCCTCAGGATCACTCGGCTCTTGGCTCATACTCCGCTGCAGCCCAATCATCTCACACTCATCTCCTTTCTGATCGGCCTCGCCGGTGTCGCGCTGGTGGCGTTCGGCAGCCGCTGGCCGGCCACCCTTGGCGCAAGTTTCTTCTTCATTGCCGCGACAACCGATTGTCTGGACGGGGAAATCGCGCGGTTGCGCTACAAGATGAGCTACTCCGGCGCCTGGCTGGACACTATTACCGATGACATACAAACAGTACTGTTCATCGGAGCCAGTGCGATGTACCTCAGCCATTCTGGTCAACCTGAAATATGGCCAATTGTGGCGGGGGCGGCAATCCTCCTGTTCGCTTTGCCACAAGTCTACGTTTATCACCAAATCCATACCCGCTACCACTCCGCCGACCCAGTCGACTTCAAGTATGCTTGGGAAAACGGCGCCGCCCCCTCGGGGCAACGCACGCCATTTTCGTTTCTCAAGTACGTCGGTAAGCGAGATTTCTACACTCTTCTCTTTTCCCTGCTGTTCCTTGCCAATCTCGTGCCCGCGTTACTGCTGGCATGCCTCACGGTTGCCGCCAGCCGAGCTGTTGGCGTGGCCGTCCATCTCTACTTGGCTCGTCGGCGACAAGCTTGCAAGATGGTCTCGGAATGCTGATGCCGAAGCGGATTGTCGATGCCTTCTTCGTCCTTCTGGGGCTCGGTTTTTCTGCGAAGCTCCTCATAGAGTACAACCTGGCAGCGATCTGGGGTGATCTGTGCCGGGTGGGATGGCATGCCGGGTGGCTTCTGCTGTTGTGGGCGCTGATGGTCACGGCAGACACCGCAAGCTGGCACTACTCCCTCGGGGACGCCAAGGGCCGGGTGGGATTTCTGACTCTCGGCCTGCTCACGCTGGCGGGGCAGGCCGTCAACAACGTTACTCCATCCGCGAATGTGGGCGAGTTGGTCAAGGGCCGATACCTCGCGCAAGACATCGGCACGTCCGCCTCGGTGTCCGGCCTGGTCATCTACAACTTCATGTACGCACTGGTGTCGGCCTTGATGGTTTCGGCCGGTGCCGTTTGCTCCCTCTTCGTCCCTACGGTTCCGGGCTACGTCGTGGCTCTCCTCTTGATTTCCGCCGCCGTCGTCTGCGCCTATGTCTTGCTCTTGCTCGTCGTCTTGCGGGGGGGACTTTCGGAAAAAATCGTTCGCTTCCTGAAGAGACTTCGCCTGCCGATCAAAAATCACGAGGGCTGGATCCAAGGAGCACGGCGGGTCGACCTCGCCCTGCGCGAGTTTGCAACCAAGCACCCGCAGGATCTCCTTGCCACCTTCATCTTGGTGGTTGCTTCCCGCCTGATTTCGGTTCTGGAAGTATGGGTCATCTGCATGGCCTTGCGGCGGCCGGTTGGACTCGAGATGGCGTTCTTCATCATGGCTGTCAGCCAGCTCGTGTCATGGGTGTTTGCCCTGGTCCCGAGCCAAATCGGCGTGGCTGAGCAAGGTTCGGAGGCTCTCTTCAGGGTCATGGCCTATCAGCCTGGAATGGGTTTCACCTTCGAACTGGTTCGCCGGGCCCGAAGGCTGTTTCAGGTGGCCCTTGGACTCATTATTCTGCTCTATCTGTCGCTCAGGGAACGGCATTCGCTCCTGGAGACCGCCCCGGCTCCCGTGCCGCCATGCCCATGACCACGCAAGAAAATACCAATGGCGGATTGTTTTGCCGACTGGCTGTCGGCATACTGGGTGGCGGCAGAGAAACGACCGATCTAGCTGAGGCCTGATGTCAAACCAATCAGCTCACTCAAGGGCGCCCACGTTGTTGAACCACGGTACGGAAATGGCGGAAAGGGTGCGCAACTTGACCCCATACGAGCCCGTGTGTTCACTCACGGAGATCAAACGGAACGCGGGCATCTCCCACCTCAAGTTGGATTGGAATGAGAGCACAATTCCCCCAGCACCCCGCGTAACCGAGGCACTGCTGGGGTTTCTGCACAGCAACGCCGGGCTGAACCTGTACCCGGACATGTGCTATGCGCCGCTCTTGGAGAGTCTGGCCGAGTACGTCGGCTGCCGGACCTCGCAGCTGCTTCTGACCAACGGGTCAGACGCGGCGTTGGATCTGATCTGCCAGACCTACCTGGATCCAGTTGACAAGGTCGTGCACCCGACCCCGACCTACAGCCACATGCTGCAATTCGCCGAGCGCACCGGGGCTGAGATCCGCGGCGTGACGGGTGAGAACCCGTTCGTGCCGCATCTGCAGGATCTGGTCCCCGCGATCGACGAGCGCACCAAAATTGTCTACCTGGCCAGTCCCAACAACCCCACCGGAAACGTTCACGCCCCGGCGGACGTCCTGAAGATGGCCCAGCGGCATCCCAACACCTTGTTCATCCTGGACGAGGCCTACTTCGAGTTTTCCGAAGTCACCTGCGTGGAACTCGTCGACGAGATCCCCAACCTGGTCGTCACGCGCTCCTTCTCCAAGTGCTTCGGGTTGGCCGCCGTGCGGCTCGGCTACGCGGTCGCGCCCGAGGAGGTGATCGCCAACCTGCGCCGCGCGCACAACCCCAAGAGCGTGAACATGCTCGCCCAGGTAGCAGCGACTGCTGCGCTCAAGGACCTGCCCTACTACCGCCGCTTCGCCAGCGAGGTGAAGCGCAGCGCCGCGCTGTTCAAGGGCTTCTGCGACCAGCGCGGAATTCCCTGCCACCCAACCCAAGCCAACTTCGTCCTGGTTCAATTCCCCGACGTGCCGGATATGGCCAGGCGCCTGGCAGAGGCGGGCGTGTACGTGCGCGACCGGTCTGATCAGATGCCCGGAGTCCTTCGCATCACCCTCGGTACGAAGAGCCAGACCATGGAGATGCTGGCACGCCTCGATCGGATCCTCGCCGGCAAGCCTTCCCGGTCACAAGGCACAAGGCCTTAACACTACTGATTGAGATTCTCCCGTCGCCGTCGCTGCTGCGTGCCCCGCCCGCCGCCTCACTCCTCGGTCAAATACGTCGAGTATTCTCCCTCGTCGTTCGTCGCGGCCGGGGCACTCGCGACGCGCCGGCTCGGTCCGAATTTCAATCAGTAGTGTTAACTCCCGTCGGCGCTTGATTCTCACCCCCGTTTCAGCGAGGCTGCGGGAGGATGCGAACACGAAAGCGCCGCCGTGACACCGCCGGACGCGAGACCCAGGCATCATCACGCGGCACCGGGGCCCGCACCAGCGCGGTCGGTTGGGGTTTCGCGGTGGGCCTCTCGGTGGTGGTGGCATACTTGGAGTTGTTCCGCGTGTTCGACTGGGGTCACGGGATCTTGCGGGCGAATCTGCTCGTGGGCCTGGGGGCCGTGGCACTGGTGGTGCTCGTGCGTCCGCGAAGACAAGGCGCGCGGCGAGGACCAGGCCCCTTCCTTCTGGTACCGGCCGCAGCGGTGGCGTTTGCTGTCAATCTGGTTGCGGGTGTGCAAGCCGTCGCACATACCGCGGCGGCGCACGAAATCGAGATGGACCAGGGACAAGACACCTTCCGCGCCATCCAGTACCTGCGCCTTGGCGCGAATCCATACGCGCAGACCGCCATGCTGGACCCGGTGTCCTACGTGGAACTCGCTTCTCGGCTGCAGCGGCAGCCGCAGTGTCTCGTGCGGCCCATGCCCCCCGATGTGATGGCGGCAGCCTCTCGCTACTGGTCCAGCGTCAATCCAGCCGCGACATCTGGAATTCTGCCGGTCATCGACAATACGCCGGCCTGCCAATCGCTCAGCGTCGCGGCCGCTTCCCTCGGCTACAAGTATGGACCGGCTCTCTTGGCGACCTACACCCCGTTCGTCGTCGGGTTCGACAAACCCGGTATCTTCGTCGCGAATATCGTGCTTCTCCTCCTGTCGACTGCACTGCTCGCGTGGTTGGGCCGCAGCGGCGGCAAATCCTGGGCCGTGGTGGCCGGGGGCCTCTTGCTGTTCCTGGCGCCCAGTCACCTACGCCACAACGTACTCACACTTTCGGCCAGTGACCTCGGCCCCACGCTGGCAGCCGTCGCCGCCGTGGCATTTCTTGTGCGGGGCCGCGATGGCTGGGCCGCGTTCTTGATCGGGCTTTCCCTGGCGTGCAAGATTCTGCCGGGGCTGCTCTATCTACCGTTGCTGCTTGCGTGCCGCCGGCGCACCTGGGCCTTGTTCCTGGCGCCCATCGTTGCGACTTTCACGCCCTTCTTCGTGTGGGACAGGCAAGGCTTGGTCAACAACATCCTGCTTTTCAACCTGAACCGGCCGACAGACTCGACGGCGCTGGCCCACTTTCTCTCCCGCCCGTGGCTTGTCGCTGTCCAAGTCCTGGGCTTGTCCGCGGCGGCCTTCGCTCTTCATCGTGCCCGCAAGCAGGCCTGGACCCCACCGGCAGTCCTCGCGTACCTCTGGGTCGCACACGTTGCGGTCCTGGTCGGCGGGACCATCTTTCACAACAACTACCTGATCTGGCTCTTGCCCCTGCTCAGCCTGACTCTCATGCTCGCATTTGGCACGGCCCTCACCAGCGCTGTCGCTACCAAGGGTACCGGCGACAGGCTCAGCAAATCTGTCTGACCGGGGTGACGACTCATCGGGATGACGACGCGCTCGACCCGTGCTTGAAGATGTAGATGGCGTCGCCGGCACTGGGGTTCGCGCTCACAGTCTTGAAACGATGCCAGAAGATCTCCGGGCGATACCTGTCCTGCGGGTTGACGTCCAAACGGTCAACCACCTGATACGGGGCGCGCCGCTTTTGAAGGAAGTCGTATGCCTGCTGCGCGACCGGGCCAAACGCAATGAGGTAGTCGGGAAGCTCCGCACCGCCTTGAATATGTATTGGCGGCAGGGCCTTGAACGCTTCAGGCAGCGGAGTGCCAAACTGCCAGGCGTAGGTCGGCTTGGGTGCATGGTACATCAGCGGATACGTCATGAAATCAGGCACAACCCAGATCGACTCGTGGCCTTTCACGTTCTGATTGATCCAGGCGATGACGGGCGAGTAGGGCTCCGTCGGTGGATCCCATAGCTCTCCGACGAACGATGCTATGGTGGATCGCATTGGCATTTCCGGGTCGTTCACCACCCACGAGCCGTTGAGCAGGTTGCTTGCAAACGCCAAAGCCGCGATGCCGATGGCAAGCCACTTCGATGCCCGCGCGGCCTCGATCAGCACCAGCACGCTGATCGCAATGCACAGCGGAATCACCGCGGCAAGGTACCGCACATCCGCATCTGTCGGCGACAGCCGAACCAGTTGCGGCGAGAGCAACGAGACGATCGTGACATAGCCAAACAAGACCAGCGGCGCACGGATGAGCCAGGGTTTGCGGTTCACGAAGAAAAGCACCGGCGCAGCTAGGAGCAGCAGCCCTGCGCCGTATTCACATCGATTGATGTCCCGCAGATTCATCCACACCAACTGCAGCCGCTGCAGGATGGTATTGCCCTGTATGTACTCCTTGTTCCCCGTGCCCAACGTGTTCCAGATCAGAACGATCGCCAATCCGACAACGACCTGCGGGACAAGCACAATGAGCCAGTCCTTGATCCCAAGCGATCGCCGCTTGCGGCCGACGATGAGGTAATCGGCAAGCAGGCAGAGTTGCAGGGCCACGTAGTTGAGGTAATTGCTCGCCAGGAGAATGATCGAGGCGGCCGCAAGAAGGCCCAGTTGCCAACGGGAGCCGTTCCAATTCAAGTATAGATACGCGATAGCGATCGAACTGAAAATGGCCGGGCTGTAGTAGCGGCACTGCCGGCAGTAGAGCCACAACGAGACATTCGCCACCAGCGCCAATCCAACCAGCAACCAGGTGAACCAGTGGGCATCAATCCGGTAGAGCCAGAACAGGATCAAGCCCACCGACGCCAAGCCCAGGACAGCGAAGGGAAATCGCACCACCCACGCCTGGGCGCCGGATCGACCGACAAAGGGGGCAACGAGGTACGCCGCCAGGGGCGGCGTGGATCGCTCATGCGTGCCACGAAGCAGCAGGCCGGCACGATAGGCCACGACGTTGTGGTCGAGGACGACGGAGGTATCGCCGGTTCGCCAGACCCCTTCGCCGGCCAGTGCCGTCACGGCTTCGTCATCCCAGAGGGCGTAGTAGTTCAAGCCCGAAAAGAGCAACAGTGCGGAAAGCAAGACTGTGGTCGCCGCGATCAATCGCCGCATCAAATGGCCTCGTCGGTCCAGGAACCTACCAGCGCGGCGGGGCAAAGCCAACTTGGTGGGGGCGCTTGATCGGCTGCCGCGCAGGCGGCTTCATTGCAGATCGAATCGGCTGAAAGATGAGTCAGCGGCCCGCCAGAGCGGGCCCGACAAACCCCAACGCCGCGCCTGCGACCAGCAGACCGAGCACCAGGATCGTCGCCGACTGCACCACGTTCTTCAGTCGGTTGATACTCTTCAACAGATCGGCGTCGCCCGCCGCAGCGTGCTTCATCAGCGTCTCACCCAGGGTTCCACGCCGCTCGGCCGCTTGCATGGAGTTGATCTCGGATCGTGAAACCAGCCCGACCTCGGCGAGCGCCGTCGGCAAATCGCGTCCCTTGCTGAGCCTGTCCGTCACCAGCATCACTGCCCCGCGCACCGCCACGTTGCCCGCGGTAATCGCCGCGCTTTCCATGGCTTCCAGCACAGGGATGCCGGCGGCGACCAGCACCCCTGTAGTGCGGGTGAAATGCGCCACCGCCTTGGCCCGCCACAGCGACCCAATGATGGGTGCCTGCAGGAGCAGCCCGTTCCGCCAAAGCTTGCCCCTGTCTCCCCGCACGAGAAGACGGAGGCCCGCGTAGGCGAGTGCGACCACAGCCAGTACGACCGGCAAGACTGATCGCACACCATGAGAGACCTGGATTGCCAGATGGGTAGTCACGGGCCATTCATGCTCCGGCAGGCCCCGCAAGAACGGCTCCACGCTAGGAGCCGCGACCGCGAGGCCGCCGAGGAGGATCAACAAACCGGCGCCGAGGCTGACCAGCGGCCATGTGGTCGCACCGCTGAAGCTGCGCGCGATCTTCGCCGTCGTGTTGAGGTACGCTGACAGGCGCTGCAACTCAATCGGCAACCGTTTGCTCTTCTCACCCGCATCTAGCAAGCCCACGCTGACCTCGTCAAAGGCGTCCGGGTGTTCACGCAAGGCTTCGCCCAGAGGGCGGCCTTGGTCGACGCTGGCCTTCACGGCTTTCAGCGCAGCGACCAAGCGCGGATTCCTCGACTCGACGGACAGGGCATAGAGCGCCTGTCCGACCGAAAGGCCAGCCTTCAACTTGGCCGCGAAGATGCCGGCCAGATGGCTCAATTCCTCTGGCCTGACCCGCGCGCCGTTTGACCTCGGCAACGGCTGACTTGGAAGTGATAACGCTTGGTGCACGAGATTGACCCCGCTTCTCGCTGTATCACGGACCCCAATTCTGCACCGAACCCGCCGCGCCGTCATGAAAGTGCGGACGGCATCAGTCGTAACTAGCCGCAATCGCTTAGTTTATTGCTATGCGTCTCGCCTGAAAAAAACGGCTGGCTATGAAATACTTCCCTTCTTGATGAGGTACTCGCCCACCAGGATGGCCCCCTTGGCCGCGCCCATGCGGGTATTGTGCGAAACCAGAAGGTACTTGATGCCATTGGGAAGGGCAGGATCCTCGCGCAGGCGGCCCACCACGGTGGACATGCCGCCTTCCTCGTCGCGGTCAAGCCGGACCTGGGGACGATAGGGATCCTCTCGAATCGCTATGAGGTGCTTGGGCGCCGAGGGCAGACCCATGCCGGCCAGGTCGGCGCCGAACTCACGCCACACAGCCTTCACGTCGTCCAGATGGGTGGGACGCTTCAATTGAACGAAGACCGACTCGGTGTGGCCTTCGAGCACGTTCACCCGCGTGCAGGTGCAGGACACAGAAATCGGCGCCGGCACGATCGCCCCACCGACCAGCGTGCCCAGGATCTTGGTAGTCTCGCGCTCGACCTTCTCTTCTTCCTTGGGGATGTAGGGAATGATGTTATCGAGGATGTCCATCGCGGTGACGCCAGGCGAGCGACCCGCGCCCGAAAGCGCCTGCATCGAGGTCATGAGCACGCGCTCAATACCGAACGCGATGTCGAGCGGGCGCAGGGTCATGGCTAGGCCGACGGTGGTGCAATTCGGGCCCGGGGTGATGAACCCTTTCCACCCGCGTTTCTTGCGTTGCACTTCGATTAGACCGGCATGGTCCCAGTTCACGCCGGGAAGGAAGATGGGCACGTCCGGCTCGTAGCGAAACGCGCTCGCGGTCGAAATCACGGGCACGGTGGCGGCGCACCTGGGCTCCAGTTCACGCGCCACGTCCGCCTCGACCGCGGAGAAGACTAGACGCACGCCGTCGGTCGTCATGATTGCCGAATCCTCCACCTTCAGACCGGCCATCTCGTCAGGTAGGGGCTCGGTGCAGAACCACCTTGAGGCTCCCTTGTCGTCCTTGACGGCATTGGCCATGGTCTTGCCGGCCGAACGGCTGGACGCCGCGACCTTCACGACCTGGAGCATCGGATGCCCGGCCAGCGAGACCAGGAATTCCTGGCCTGCCAACCCAGTGGCACCAACTACGGCGACGGGAATGCGTGACATTTGCGGGTTACCTCCGGGCGAAGGAATCTAGCAGACCCGGCCCGCGTGCCAAATCGGTTGTTTCATTCTCATGGGAACCCTCAAAGGGTTCGCTCTGCCCTGCGGCCCCCCACCCACCACCCCCACCCCGCTCGCTTCCCCCTTCGGGGACTTCGTGACCTACACCTTCCCCACCACACCCGCTCGCTACGCTCGCGCCCTCGCGCTCGGCCTCGCCAAACCCTGGCATGGTACGCGGCGAGCAAAGCTCGCCGACTCCCCACGCGATCGACTTCGCGTTCCCTGTGGCGAGGTTCCTGCTAGACTCAATCCTGTTTGTCTAGGCCGAGCCCAATGTCTTGCGTCCGCGTATGGTTCGTTGGCCTGCACCATACCCAGAGGAGGCCCTATGTTTGACTCGACAGCACGATTGGTCAGCAATCCCCGTCAAGCGAAACCCGGTCGTGTGGTCTTCCTTGGCTTCCTGCTCGGTTTTTTCACGGCGTCTTGCCAGCAAAAAGGTGGCGCTGCGCCTGACACTGCCGCTGCCAGCGGCGGGCAGCGTACTTCCAGCAGCACGCAGAACGGCGGATCGTCTGGCACAGGCGGGCGGGATACGGCAGCCCCGACTGGTGGCACGAGCAACCCCGGTGGCGACAGTGGCACAGCCGGCTCTGGTGGAACAAGCACTGCCACCGGCGGGAGAACCGGCGCAGGCGGCACCAGTGCTGCTACCGGAGGAGCCTTGGACGGAACCGCTGGCGGAATCACGGGAAGCGGCGGTGCCTCGCCGACCGGCGGCACAACCGGCCAAGCCGGGGCCGGCGGCAGCGGAACCGCATCTGTCGCTGGCGGCGCAGGCCGGGTCGGCTCCAGCGGGGGCGGGACCAGGACGGCTGGCACCACTAGCGCCGGGGGCACGACGAACCAAGGCGGCGGCAGCGCAAGTGCGCCCGACGCGGGGGCTGCAGGCCAGAGCGGGGGCGATGCCGGCACCACCACCCTTGCGGCCGATTCGTTGGCGGTGCGCTTTGCCAACATGATCATGACCAAATGGCCTGATCCAACCCAGATCTACCCAAAGTACGGCTATGAGTACAATGACGGGATCGTGTTGCGCGGCATCGAGCAGGTCTACCGGCATACTGGCGATGCGAAGTACCTGACGTACATCCAGAAGTACTTCGACGCCTATGTCAGCAGCAGCGGCGTCGTCACCCTACCGGATACGGCACACAGCTTCGACAACATCCAGCCGTCTGTGATGTTGCCCTTCCTGTACCAGCAGACCGGAACCGCAAAGTACAAGACCGCTGCCGACAACATTCGGGCCCGCTACAACACCATCCCGCGCAATGCCGACAAAGGCTTCTGGCACAAGCAGTCGTGCCCCAACCAGATGTGGCTCGACAGCATCTACATGGGCGAGCCCTTCCTCGCGCGCTACGGGGCCGTGTTTGACTGCACGGCAAACTCGGCAAACTTCTGCTTCGATACGGTGGTCGAGCAAATCCTTCTCATCGCACAACACCTTCGCGACGCCACGACCGGGTTGCTCGCTCACGCCTGGGACGACAGCCCCTCGGGGAAACAGTCGTGGGCCAATTCGACCACCGGAAATTCATGCTGCGTTTGGGGCCGGGCCCTGGGCTGGTATGCGATGGCCCTGGTGGACACCTTGGGTGACCTGCCTGCCAATCAGACGGGCCGCAGTGACATGCTGACGATTCTCAACGGTTTGGCGGCCGGGCTGAAGGCCAACCAGGATGCGAAGACCGGGCTTTGGTACCAGGTCGTGGACCAGGGGAGCAAGAGTGACAACTGGGTCGAAAGCTCAGGCAGCGGGATGTTCGTCTACGCGCTGAAGGTCGCGGTCAACCGCGGATATATCGATTCCAGCTATTCCGCGGTGGCCGACAAAGGGTGGACCGGGCTGCAAACCAAAGTCACCACTGACTCCTCTGGGTCGCCGACCATCACCGGGGCTGTCCCAGGCATGGGCGTACAGACCAGCTACTCCGGCTATGTCGGCCAGAGCCAGGGCTCGAACACCGCCCACGGGTTGTGCGCCATCCTGCTGGCAGCGGCCGAAATGGAAGCGCGCTGACCACGGCGCCGTCAGTTTGTGTCCATAAGACGTCCGCGTCCCGCCCGATGGGCCTTCATCATGAAAAGAGGGCAAATGTCCAGGCTTCCGGCCTCTGTCACTTTGTTGGCCATTTCCCTGGGAATTCTCGGCTGCGGCGACAGTTGGCGTGCCGCAACCGCTGGTGACGGCAGTGGCCACGGCGACTCCTCCTGCGGCACCCAAGCGAACCCGGTCACGTTGGTGCTGAAAGATGTGGCGCCGGCAGCGAGTACGGCGGTCGCGAACAAGAGCATTGTCCAGCAGTTCACACTCGTGGATCCGCCGTTAACCCTTTCCAACGGGCTAGCCTTCAGCTTCCTGCCCAAGCACACGGCCGGCACGCCGAGCCCCTTGCCAATGCAGTATGTCGTCGACATGAGCGGAAAGGACCACGTCTACCGCACAACTGTGGACTCGTGGTCCATAGCTCCGGGCCACGTCGAGATGGGCGTACAGGGTACGCTTGCGAACGACGACGGTTGCGTCTTCGTGTTCCCCTCGCCGCTCTTCTCTTACGACGTGACGAGCCCCTGACCGCACCCGATCGATCGTCGACCGCAGGTCGCCTACGGCCGCGCCATCATGCGCTGGCGGGTGGCCTCGTAGAGCAGGATCGCGCCCGCGGCCGAGGCATTGAGCGACGACACCTGGCCGCGCTGGGGAATCTGCACAATCCCGGCACACCGACGAGCCACCGCCTCGCGCAGGCCGCGGCCTTCTGCTCCCACCACTAAGCACGTGGGTCCGAGAAACTCCGCCTGGGCCAGCGGAACGCCCCGCTCGGCTGCCGCGCCCCACACCCGCACGGCCTGCGTCGCCAGCCAATCAATTGTGCCGAGCAGATTACGCACGCGTGCGATGCGCATGCGTTCACTGGCGCCTGCCGAGGCCTTGACCACCGCACCAGTCACCGGCGCCGCATGCTTGTCGGGAATGATCACCCCATGCGCGCCCAGTACCTCCGCGCTGCGCACCAGAGCGCCGAAGTTCTGCGGGTCGGTGATGCAGTCGAGCAGCAGAAGCAGCGGCGCCTCCGACGCTGATTGCGCTGCGGCCAGCATGTCCGCGATCAGGGCATAGCGGTATTCGCCGGCAATGGCCACGATGCCCTGATGGGCCGACGCCCCGGCCAGGTCAGCCACCAGAGCGCGGGGACGAATCTCGACCGCAATGCCACGATCCTTGGCCGCGGCCACGGCCACGTCGATCTCACGCGAACGATGCCCCTCGGCCAGAAAAACCACGGCCACCTCGCGCGGCCGCGCCCGGCACAGCTCCTCGACCGGCCGGACACCGAACACGACACGCGACGATGGTTCGTCAGCCACGCGGCCTACTTTCCGGCCAGCGCGGTCGCGACCTCGGTGACCACGGCGGCAAAGGCGGCTGCCGGGTTCGCGGCGTCGCGGATGGGCCGGCCCACGACCAGATAGTCTGCGCCGGCCGCGATGGCTGAGGCCGGCGTGGCCACGCGCTTCTGGTCGCCGACATCGACGCCAGCCGGCCGCACCCCTGGCACCACCAGCAGCAGCGACGGACACGCCTGGCGCACGTCAGCCACTTCTTGCGGCGAACACACCACGCCCGCGATCCCAGCCTGAACGGCCAGTTTCGCCCGCCGCACCACGGCCTCGCGCATGCTGCCCGCAATCCCGTCGGCGTGCAGATCGTCTTCGGCCAGGCTGGTCAGCACGGTTACTCCCAGAAGCTTGGCCCGCCCTTGCGCCGCCTGCGCGGCCCGCTTCATCATGGCCAAGCCGCCCGCGGTGTGCAGGGTCAGCAAGTCGGCACCCAGGGCCATGGCCGAGGACACCGCGCGTGCTACGGTTTCGGGAATATCGTGCAGCTTGAGGTCGAGAAAGACCTTGCCCCCGCGGCTACGCACCGCCTCGATGGCTCGCACGCCCTCGGCCACGAACAACTCCAGGCCGACCTTGTAGAAAGCAGGCTGGCCTTCCAGCCGGTCGAGGAAAACCCCGGCCGCCTTCAAGTCAGGCACGTCCAGCGCGACCATCACGCGCTCGCGCGCGGGCATCGCGCTTGCGCTCACGCTAGTCCCCCTGCCCGCTCGCGCTCGACCTTCTCCGCCACCACGCGCACGACGTCTTCGATCTTCACCTTAACGACCTCGGGCGAGCGCCGCGCCTTGAGCTCGACCGTGCCCTCGGCCACGCCCTTCTTGCCCACGGTGATTCGATACGGCATCCCGATGAGATCGGCATCTTTGAATTTCACGCCGGGGCGTTCGTCGCGATCGTCGAACAGCACATCCACGCCCGCCTTCTGCAATTCGTCGTGCAGGCGCTCGGCCACCGCCGTCACCTGCGCGTCGCCGACCTGCAGCGAGAGCAGGCTGACCTCGAAGGGCGCGATGGGCACCGGCCAGATGATGCCGTCGGCGTCGTGGTTCTGCTCGATGGCCGCGGCAGCGATGCGGGTCACGCCGATGCCGTAACAACCCATCACCATCGGCTTCTCCTTGCCGTCGGTGTCGAGGAAGTTGCACTTCATGGGCGCCGAATACTTCGTGCCCAGAAAGAACACCTGTCCCACCTCGATGCCGCGGTAGCCGATGAAATGGCCGCCCTCACAACGCGGGCAAGCGTCGTGGAGCGCGGCCTGGCGGAAGTCGCCGCACTGGGTGGGCGAGAAATCGCGTTTGGACACGACGTTGCGCAGGTGCAGGTCCGTAGCGTTCGCGCCACACACGAAGGACGGCAGCGCGCACACCTCGTGGTCGCAGTAGATCGGAATGCGCAGCCCCACCGGACCGGCAAAGCCAACCGGGGCTGCGGTAACTTCTTCCACAGCTTTGTCCGCTGCCAGCACCAGCTCAGTGCAACCCAGGACGCGCTTCACCTTGACGTCGTTGGCAGATCGATCCCCGCGCACCAGCACGGCCACCGGCTTTCCGTCGGCCAGATAGATGAGCGTCTTCACCAGATCCTTCGGTCCGCAGCCAAGAAAGGCGGTGACCTCTTCGATGGTGCGCTTTCCCGGCGTCGATACCTTCTCCACGGCAGGAGCCTGCGCGGAAACCGTCGGCGCCGCTGCGGCCGGGCGCGCACTGGCCTCCTCGACATTGGCGGCGTAGTTGCACTTGTCGCAGGCCAGAATGGCATCCTCGCCGGTCTCGGTCAGCACCTGGAACTCGTGCGACTGCGAGCCGCCGATGGCTCCCGTGTCGGCCTCGACCGCGCGGAAGGCCAGGCCGCAGCGGGTGAAGATGCGCGTGTAGGTGTCGTACATGTTCTTGTACTCGCGCAGGGCATCTTCCTCGCTGGTGTGAAACGAGTACGCGTCCTTCATGATGAACTCGCGCCCACGCATCAGGCCGGCGCGCGCGCGCAGCTCGTCGCGAAACTTGGTCTGGATCTGGAACAAGGTCAGCGGCAATTGCCGATAGCTGCGCACGTCGTGGCGGACCAGATCCACGATCACTTCTTCGTGGGTGGGACCGATGACGAAGTCCGCGCCCTTGCGATCCTTGAAGCGAAGCAGTTGGTCGCCGTAGTGATCCCAGCGGCCGGACTCCTGCCAAAGCTCGCCCGGAATGACCGCGGGCAGGAACACCTCTTGGGCCCCGGCCCGGTTCATCTCCTCGCGAATAATGCGGGAAATCTTCTGCACAACGCGCCAGCCGAGCGGCAGAAAAGAATAGATGCCGGCAGCCAGCTTGCGCAGGTATCCGCCGCGAACCATCAAAATGTGGGAAGGCACCTCAGCCTCGGCAGGGGCCTCTTTCAGTGTCGGAATCAGGGTCTTTGAAATACGCATCGCCCGGGTTCATAACATACGCAGGGCAGAACGCGGCAGATGTCCGCCAGCGCAAGGCCAAACGCGTTACGTGATTCTTTCTTTCCCAGTCTTGGTAGATCTGGGAAAATGGGTATGTACGTTTCGGGAATAGCTTCTCGTTCGCGTGGGTTGGGAAAGCGAGGTGGCGGCATCAGGAGATCGGACGCCGCCGAAAAACGAAGCCGGGAGGGAAATGATGCAGCTACGGCACATCCGTCCGGGATCGGTTGACTGGAACGACGCGATCAACGATGGAAGGGAGGCAAACTTGGCCCGCCTGAGCCCCGAAGAGGTGAAGAAGCTTCGTGCGGCTCTGGCTGTCGAGGGTGAATCTGAAGAGGAGGTGAAGCCGCGGACCCGACGTCCGCTCCGGCAGAACTAGCCGGTGGCCGCAGATTTGGTGTGGAACCCGTTAGGGGTTCTGCACCTCCCCGCGGCGGGCCTGTTCGAGAAGGGCCCGCCAACGCCCACGCGCACTGGGCGGTTGGCCCCCGCGCGATCTGCGGATCGCGCGGGGGCAGGTCCAACTGTTCTCTAGTTCAGCGCAACCGGGCGCGGTGTGGGCGACGGGAGCGGTGACGGTGGCAGAGGCTTTGACAGTGACAGAGGCGGTGGGCTCCCCAGTCCCGCTTGTCGACTCGGGCCAGGGACTGTCGTAGAAACGCCTTATGCGCTCGTGGTTCGTTTTCGCCTTGTTTTTCGCTGGCTGTGCCAGCGGCCAGGTTCAGGTGCGCCAAGAGGGCCCCTTGCCCACCACGCCCCAGACGGGCGCTCCCGAGGCGCGCCTGCCGCGCGAGGATCGTGGGGGCGACGCGGACTTTCGGACTGCCGCCAGCAAGGCCTTTGCGTCGGATCCGGCTACCGCGCGCAGGGCATTGGAGGCTTTTGTCGCCGACCACCCCGACCATCGCCAGCGCTCGGCTGCTCTCGCCCTTTTCGCCCGCGTCCAGCTCGTGGCCGGCGACGCGGCCGGCGCCAAGACCACGCTGGAAAGGGCCGGCGCGGATGGAAGAACGCCCGATTTCGACTTCCTGCTCGGAATCGCCGCCAGCCGGCTGGGCAACGCCGTGCTGGCGGTGGCGCTGCTGCGCCCGTTCCTCACATCCGGACCGCCCCTGGTCGGAGGTCTGACCGACGCCGATGCACCACTTCTTCTGCGAGCCGCTGCAGCCGACGCCCTGGCCGAGAGCGGAGATCCGGTGGCTGCCATCGAGCAGTGGGATCAGTACCGCAGCATCGACGGGACCCGGGAGTATGAACGCGCCTATGCGCGCCGCCAAGCCGAGGAGCTGGCTGAGAAGATTTCTGGCGAGGCAGCTCTTGGCGCCTTGAGTGGTCCTCGCGCCCCGTTCGCGCGCGCCCTGCTTGGGGCCCACGCCGTGGCCGCGCTGCGCGCCCGGGGAGACGAAGCCAACGCCGTCCGGCTGGAGCAAGACGTCGGGCTGGTTCGGCGCAACCTGGGTCTTGACCCGGCCCTGCGGGAGGTGACAACTGGGGATCCACTTCGCCTCGGCCTGGCGGTTCCCCAATCGGGCGCGCAAGCCCGTCTGGGCGAGGTCGTGCTGCGTGGGGCGATCTTGGTGATGGCCGAGCCCACGCCCGCAGGCGACCCGTCTTCCTATCATCTCGTGGTCCGCGATGCCGCCGCCCCTGCCGAGCGCGCCGGGACCGCGGGCGTGGGCGCGGCGGCCTGGTCGCTGGCACGTGAGGACTCGGTCATTGGCCTGGTGGGCGTGCCCGATCCGCGCGGCATCGAACTGGCCACGCGCGACGGCGTGCCCTTCCTGCTACTCGACGAACATGCGCCGGGAGCCCACACCACCGCGTTCCCGCTCATCCACGCGCCCGAGTCGCGCGCCACTGCGCTGGCGCAGCGGGCGCTGGCTCTCGGCGCGCGCCGCTTCGTAGTGTTCGGGCCGGAGAGCGCCTCGGGCAAGCGTCTGGCCGGCGCGTTCAAGAACGCCGTGGCGGGCGGCGGTGGCACGCTGGTCGCGCACATCACCTACGTCGCGGGCGCCACGTCCTTCTCCGCTCAGGTCAATGAGCTGCGCAGACTTGCCTTCGATGCCCTGTTCGTGCCCGACGAGGCTGCTCGCCTCGAACTCATCGCGCCGGCCTTGGCGGTAGCCGGCATCTGGCCCCGCCGGCCGCGCCTGCTGGTCGCGCCATCGTCCGCGACAACGCCCGGAGCCGGCCGGCGCGAGGTGCTCCTGCTCTCCACCGCTTTGAGCCTTTCCGAGCGGCTGCTCCGGAACGCCGAACGCTACGTCCAGGGCGCCATGCTTTGCCCGGGTTACTACCCGGCCGAGGACGCGCGCAGCGGGAGCTTCGTTGCGCACTTCCGTGAAGTCTACGGCACCAAGCCGACGGCGGCCGACGCCTATGGGTATGACGGCCTGTCGATCCTGCGCGGGGTTGTCGAACGCGGCGCGCGCACCCGCGCCGATGCCCTGCGCCTGGTGGAAAGCGGGCTTTTCGAAGGCGTGACCGGCGACATCCGTTTCGGCCCTGAGCACGGCCGCGTCGATCTGCCGCTCGTCTATGTCGTCGACGGCGATAGCATCCGTCTGCTGAAGTAGCTTGGATATGGTAAGTCCATTCCGTGCCTGAGCGGGAAGAACCTGATCTGCTCTGCGCCATCGAGCGCGGCGAGATCGCGCCGCTGTACTGTCTGCACGGTCCCGAGCGCTTTCTCGTCGACCGCGTGGTGGCGGCCTTGCGCCAGAAGATCCTTGGTGCGACGGCGGGAGACAACTCGGGGTTCAGCTACGAAGCCTTCGACCTGAAAGAGGTCGCACTGATCGAGGTCCTGGCGGCGGCCCGTACCCTGCCCATGTTCGCCAAGCGGCGTCTGGTGATCGCCCGTGGTCTTGAGCAGGTGAAGGCCGATGGCCTGGAACCGCTGACCGTGTACGCCGCCCATCCCAATCCCAGCACCTGCCTGGTGCTCTTGGCCGAAAAGGTCGATGGCCGCTTGCGGGCATTCGCAGCGCTGCGACGGGCGGGATACCTGCACGAGTTTGCGCGGCTAAGGGATCGCGAGCTTGGCCCGTTCATCGCCCGTGAAGCAAGAACACGCGGCCTGACTATCGACAGCGACGCAGCCCTGGCCCTGGCCAACGCGGCCGGCCCTGATCTGGGCCGCCTGATGCAGGCCCTGGAGCAATTGGAGATCTACGTCGGCAGGGCCGGCCGCATCAGCCGGGCCCAAGTCGAGGAGCTGGTGCCGGAATCGCGCGAGCGGAATGTGTTTGAGCTGACCAAGGCCATCGGCACGGGCGACACCCGGCGGGCGCTCGACCTAGTCACCAACATGCTACGCAACCGCGAACCGCCGTTGCGGGTCCAGGCCATGTTGCTGCGCCAGCTTCGCCAGATTTGGCGCGCAAAGGAGCTGGCCGCCGCGAACGTGCCCCGCGCCGAAATGGCCGCTGCGGTTGGTCTGCCACCCTTCTTCTTGGATGACGTGCTGGTTCCTGCGAGGCGCATGTCCGTGGCTGCGCTTCGCCGCAGCTTCGAATGCCTCTACCAGGCCGACCGCGCGTTCAAGTCGTCACGCGTGGATCCTGAGGTCCAGTTGACGCGCCTGGTCCGCCAGTTGACAGAAGAAGCAGGCACCAGGCGCTGAGGTATTGTGCCCGGGCCGGGCCCCGCCGCTCCGAATCCCACAGACGAGTGGCCGCAGTTGACGCGAGAGCGATACTCGGACATTCTTGCGGGCCATGACGCGAGGGGAATCGCCTCTCGTTCGCCACGTGCCTCGGAGGTTCCCGAACCGAGGGAATCGCGAGACGCGGCAGCCTCAAGATATTGGCGTACTGGAAAAGGAAGGAAATCGCATGAAGAGCCGAGCAGACACGCTGTTGCTTCGAACGGGTGTCCTGACCGCAGGGTTTCTGGCCGCTCTGGCCGGCGCCGCGGTCCCGCGCGCGCAAGCCGCCGGGGTCAGCCCCTCGGACGAGGCTGCCGCCCAGGATGAGCCGTTCGTTCAACCATTCGAGATCGGGCTTCTCGGTGGCCTGCATTTCTTCGAGAAGTACCATGGGCTCGGCCGCACCGAAATCGATCCCGCTGGCAAGTCCCCTGCCTCCGTCGGCGGGGCCTTCGGTCTGCGTCTGACTTGCAACTTCAGCCCCTGGCTCGGCCTCGAAGCCGAGGCTTTGCTCTCGCCCACCCACACGCGCTGGAACGATTCTGCCAATCCGGGCACGAGCATGATGATTCTCGGCTACCGGGGCCAGTTGATCGTGACCCTGCTGCACTCGGGATACGTGCGGCCCTTTGTACTGGCTGGCTATGGCGCCCTGTCGTCGTTCCCGAAGGACACCAAGGTCGTGCCCAAAGACACAGATCCGATGTTTCACCTCGGGGTGGGCGCCAAGGTCCCGCTCACCGACTCCTACGGCTTGCGCCTCGACGGCCGCATCATGGTGCCGCCCGCGATTGCATCCGGCATCGCGAAGGACGGCAGCGAGTCACACTACGACGGCCCGGACTACGAAATCCTGCTCTCGGCATACCTGGCGTTCGGTGGGGCTCGCCCTGCGCCGCCCCCGCCGCCCCCGCCGCCCCCGCCCCTCCCACCCAAAGACACTGACGGCGATGGCATCCCCGACACCAGTGACGCCTGCCCCAGCGAATCTGGTCCCAAGAGCGACGACCCCAGCAAAAACGGCTGTCCGCTGCCCAAGGACACCGACAGCGACGGTATCCCCGACGCCACCGACGCCTGCCCAAACGAGCCGGGGCCGGCAAGCGACGATGCGACGAAGAACGGTTGCCCGCTGCCCAAGGACACCGATGGCGATGGCATCCTCGACAACGTCGACAAGTGTCCGAACGAACCCGAAACCGTCAACGGCTACCAGGATGACGATGGCTGTCCAGACGAAGTGCCCGCCGAGGTGAAGAAGTTCACCGGCGTCGTCGAAGGGATCACATTCAAGACCAAGTCCGCCGACCTCACCAAGAACTCACACGCCGTGCTCGACAAGGTGGTGAATGTCCTCACGGATTTCGCGGATATCAAGATGGAGATCAGCGGTCACACGGACAACATCGGCAAGGCCGAGTCCAACAAGGAGCTGTCGCAGAAGCGCGCCGATGCGGTCAGGCAGTACCTCATCGACAAGGGCATCAAGGTCGAGCGTCTCACCACCGTTGGCTTCGGCGCGGAGAAGCCCATCGCCGACAACAAGACTGCGGCAGGCAAAGCCAAGAACCGTCGAACGGAGTTCAAGCTTCTGACTGGAAACTAGCTACGGCTTGTCGGGAAATTGCGGTCCGACCGAAGGGCCGGCCCGCGGATGGCGGCTAGCGGGTCGCGTGGGCGTGAGCGTGGGCGTTCGTGGGCGTTATGCGGGAAGACGGCTAGCGGGCCGCGCACGCTCACGCCAGCCGCCCACGCTAGCCGCTAGCCGCTGGTCGCTCACGCTACCGCTCACGCTGGCCGATCTGCGCTGGCCCGGAGGGCCGGGCGCCCGATGCCAGCCAGCCGCGCGAGCCCTCAGTCATCCCGAAGGCCCGGCGTCTCGAAAATCCCGGCCTCCCGGCCGCCCAGACTACTTGGCCAACGCGTTGACGGCAACCGTCAGTCGCGAAACTGACCGCGAGCTGGTCCGCTTCTTGATCACGCCCCGCCGGCCGAGCCGGGCGATGAGCGAGGCTGCCGACTTGAGCAGCACGGCTGCCTGTGGCTGATCCTTTGCCTCAACCGCGGCTCGCAGGTTCTTCACCGCCGTGCGCATCGCCGCTTTCTGGGCAGAATTGCGCGCCTGGTGCCGGATGCGCTGTCGGTTCTTCTTCTCCGCTGACTTGATGTTGGCCATTTGAAAAGGGTCGTATTCTGCGGACCCGCCCCCCCGCTGTCAAGCAACACAGCGTTCAGGGCAGGCGCGGGGTTACTTGTCGAGGTCGCTGGCAGGCGCGCCAGGGGACGGGACCACGATGTTCTGCTGCGCCGCGCGCCGATCGCCGGGCTTGAAGACCTCTTTGCCGGTGATGCGGTCGATCACGTTGTCGTTCTCGTCGCGGTCGGAGTCCTTGCCCCCGACCACGTTGTCCAGCATGTTTCCCTTGGGCTGGGCTGCGTCGGCTGCTTTGCGCGCGGCCGCCATGCGCTGCTCGACGCTGGCGTCGTACAACACCAGGCAATACACGTCATAGAACTCGGAACGGTCCACCAGCTTCAGCCCGTCGCCCGTGCTTGAGCGCCAGAGGAGGTGATCCAGCTTCTTCTCCTTGACCCCAATACTGTTGTTCTGTGTGACGTAGACTTCTTGCGCTTTGCCGAACTTGCCCTGCATGGCGGCGCCGAAATCCTTGAACTTCTTTCCCTCCAGCATCTCCTTGTCAAAGGCGATGAACATCTTGTACAGGCTGTCGTTGGCAAAGAAGAAGTAGCGGGTAGATTTCGGCTCCTTCATGAAAAGCATCGACTGGCCCGTCCCCTGCACGATCTCCTGGTCGATGATCGACACATCCCACGGGCCCTTCTGCCCGTCGAACTTGACTGTGTTCTTCTTGGTCAGGGCCGTCTCGTCACGCATCGCCTTGCGAAGCTTGTCGTTCCGGGCCGGGTCAGCGGCCGTCTTGGCAATCCTGTCCTTGTACCCAGCCTCGATGCGCGTGTTGATCTTGTCGATGACCTGCTGCGTGGTCATCGCCCACTTGTACTCGCCCCTGATCTCGGTAATGGCGTCAGCCTTGGCCACGGGAGCAGGCCCGCGGACCTTTTCCACCTTGGCCTTGACTGCCTTGGCCGCCATCCCCTGCTGTGCAGCCGCCAACACCAGGAACGCTGCCACCAAAGAAACACCGAGCTTCTTCATCTGGGATTCTCCTCTGCGTTCGCGCCCGTGCCGGCCCTTGATGGCATCGAGCAAAGGCGAACATGTCTTTCTTCCGTCCGAGGGCAGTACTTAGCGCCCTTCTAGCACTGCGGGCCTGGTTTCGACAATCGACAAAGCGGTGCTCCGATATGGGAACCCTGAGAGGGTTCCCATACCCTCCCGCGATGGTGCGCGGCGAGCAAAGCTCGCCGGCTCCCCACGCGGCTAGTTCGGCGCACCGGTACGTGTCTGGCCTCCCCGCTGCGCTGCGGCTGCAGCCTTGGGGGCATCGCCGCCCGCCGCGGCCGAGGTTGCGCGTCCCCGCACGGCTGTCTCCATCAAGTCGTCAACGCTTTCGGCGCGTTCCGCCCGCGAAGAGGCCCGCTCGCCGGGAGCTGGCCGGTACCAGTCGGCCTTGCCCGTGCGCAGGTCGTCGTGCGCATTTCCGGAGTAGGCCGCGCCCTCGCCGGGCCCGGAGTAGTCGATCCAGAAAGCCGACGGCCCTTTGCGTACGTCCAGGTGCACAAAGAACGAATTGGGATAGAAGCCGACGCCCACGTGATCAAAGGTGCGGCGCAAGAAGTCGCGCAGGGTTGCGTTGGACACGCCCGCAACACGAAAATCGCAGGCCAATCCCTGCTTGTGGGGGCTGCGTGGGTTGCGCGCGACCTTGGGGTTGCGGTAGCCGGAGATGACTTCCAGACGGTGCCCGGCAAAATGCCGCCCGGTCTGATAGATTAGGTGCGGCAAGCGCGGGTCGATCCTGTGCTGGGTGTTGGTATGGTGACAGCGCATGAAGCGCTGGAATCGCTTCTGCCACCCGGCGATCGGACGGCCGCGTTCATCGGAGAAGCGCAGCGCGAACGTCTCCTTGGTGTTGATCTGGAAGAGCTCAACCGGCGGGTTGCGCTGCGGTCTGATCTTCTTCACGGTGGTTGACGACCGCGTCGGTCCGACGGTCCGTGGAAGGGCTGGCCGCTGGCCGGTCCCGCCGTCAGGCGTGCGAGAGGGCGCAGCGAAAACGATGCTGGGAAGGGAAGCGAGCAGGAGCGCGAGCGCCGCGCGTGATACAGCCACGACACCTAATCATGGGCGGCCAGAACCGCCAGCCGTCAACTTCTTTCGCAATTCTGCCAGCAGATCCCAGGCGGCCCGCGGCGACAAGCCATCGAGATCGACAGCCCGCAACGCGGCCACGACCTCGCGATCCGCCCCAGCATCCGCCGCGGGCGCCACGTGCGACGGAACGCTGCCAGGTGACCAGGATTTCTGCTCGCGCGGCTCGAACAGCCCCAGCTGGGGGGCTTGGCCCTGGCCAGGCAGCGCCGGGTGCGGCTCGTCAGGCCGGCGCGGGCTGGAGGCGCCGAGCTGCAGGCGCTCGAGGATGGCGCGGGCACGCCCGACCACTGCGGGCGGCAGGCCGGCCAGTTTGGCCACCTCAATGCCGAACGACTGGCTGGTTCCGTCCGGGGTCAGCTTGCGCAAGAAGACGACCTCGCCCTTCCATTCGCGGGCAGCCACGCTGACGTTGTGCACGCGCGGGTGCGAGTCGTGAAGGTCGCACAACTCGTGGTAGTGGGTGGCAAACAGGGTGCGCGCGCCCACCACGTCGTGCAGGTGCTCGGCCACTGCCCAGGCAATGGAAACGCCGTCATAGGTCGAGGTCCCGCGCCCAATCTCGTCGAGGATGATCAGGCTCTTGCGGGTCGCGTGGCGCAGGATGTGCGCCGTCTCGCGCATTTCCAGCAGGAAGGTAGATTCACCGCGCGCCAGGTTGTCGCCAGCGCCCACCCGGGTGAACACGCGATCGCACAGGCCGATGCGCGCTGTACGCGCGGGCACGAAGCTGCCCGCCTGGGCCAGGATCACCGACAGGGCGGCCTGGCGGATCAGCGTGGATTTGCCCGCCATGTTCGGTCCGGTCACGATCAGGATCTGCTCGCGCTCGGTGTCGAGATGCAGGTCATTGGGCACGAAACCGCCGGTGGCCGCCAGACGTTCCACCACCGGGTGCCGGCTGTCACAGAGCTCCAGCACCTCTGAATCGTCGACCACTGGCCGGCAGAAGCCGTGGCGGTGGGCCTGCTCGGCCAGGGCCGCGACCACATCAACCGCGGCCACCCGGCCGGCCAGTGCCAGCACCCGGGTGGCTGCCCTGCCTACCTCTTCGCGCAAGCTTGAGAGAAGCTCCAGTTCCAGCGCCACCCGGCGCTCGTCGGCGCCCAGGATCTTGGCTTCATAGTCAGCCAGTTCGGCGGTCACGAAACGCTCGGCGTTGGCCACGGTCTGTTTGCGCGTGTAGTCCGCGGGCACGTTCGCCAGGTGGGTACGCGTGATCTCGATGTAGTAACCGAAAACGCTGTTGTACTTGACCTTGAGTGAGGCGATCCCGGTGCGCTCGCGCTCACGCGCCTCGATGGCCAGGATCTGGTCGCGCCCGCCCGAAGCGATGGCGCGCAGTTCGTCTAGCTCGGACGAGACGCCGGGCCGGATGAAGCCGCCTTCCTTGGTGATCGCAGGCGCACTGTCGTCCAGGGTCGCCACGATCCGATCAGCGATGTCCTGCGCGAGATCCTGGCCCAGGTCTAGCAGGTCGGCTCCCGTGCCACGGTCGGCGAGCGCCGCCATCGGATCGATGGCCTGTTGCAAAGCCGCCGCCAGATCAGGCACCTGCTGCAACGAGCGGCCCAGCACGACCAGATCGCGCGGGCTGGCCACGCCCAGGCGCGCGCGACTCACTAGCCGCTCGATGTCGCCCAGCTCCGAAAGAATCTTGCGGCCGGCCTCGCGCGCCGACTGTTTTTCCACCAGGCGCTCGATGGCATCGTGGCGACGCCGGATGCGAGCAATATCGAGCAACGGGAAAAGCAGCCAGCGACGCAGGAGCCGGGCTCCCATGGCAGTGGCGGTGACGTCCAGGGTATCGAGCAGAGATCCCTGGCGCTTGCGCTCCAGCATGGTTTCGATGAGTTCCAGGTGCGAGCGCGCCTGCTCGTCGATGACCAGGAACTCGTCGCGCCGAAACAGTTCAAGGCGCGCCACCGGCAGGGGCGCCGAGAGCTGAGTCGCGCGCACGTAGCGCAGCACGCGACTGGCCGCCAAACTGGCCTGCGGGACGCGGGCGAGCGCGTCCCGATCCAGTCCAGGGCCAAGCCCGTCAGCCAGTGCGTCGAGTGGCGCGGGCTCGCCGTCGATGCTGACCGGCGTCTGCGCCATGCGCGGGTAGGCGCGCCGAATGAGCGCCGCCAAATCGCTGATATGGGAACCCTGGAAGGGTTCCCATGCCCTCCCGCGATGGTCCGCCGCCGGCGAAGCCGGCGGACTCCCCACGCGACTGTGCCCGCGCGGCAGAAGGATCTCACGCGGGTCGACGCGGGCCAGCTCGTCGAGCAGGCCTTCGCTGGTGGCCGCCTCGGTGGCGCGAAAGTCGCCTGTGGTCACATCGATGAAGGCCAGCCCGAATCCGTCGCGGCTTTCGCCAGCCACTGCCGCCACGTAGTTGGGCGCGCGCGGTTCCAGCGATTCTTCGTCGAGAATCACGCCCGGCGTAATGATGCGAACCACGCCGCGCTTGACCAGGCCTTTGACCAGCTTCGGGTCTTCCAACTGCTCGCAGATGGCCACCCGATGGCCCAGCTCGGTCAGACGGGCGATATATCCGCGCGCGGAGTGGTGCGGCACCCCGCACATGGGCACGGGATTGTCCTTGCCCTTGTCGCGGGTGGTCTGGGTGAGCGAAAGCACGCGAGACGCGTAGACCGCGTCCTCGTAGAACATTTCGTAGAAGTCCCCAAGGCGAAAAAACACGATCGCGTCGGGAACCTGCGCCTTGACCTCAAGGTACTGGCGCATGAGCGCGGTGGTGGCCTGGTCAGCCGGCAGAGCACCCACAGGCGCATCCGGCGAGAGCCCAGCCCCTTTTCCGGCGTCGTCCCGCTCGCCGCTCACGCGACCTCCTTGGACCTAGAGGCCCGGCGAGAGGCTATTCCTTGGCGGGCGCGGGCGCGGCGGCCCGTGGCTTTTTCGCGGCCTTCACGGGCGTTCCGCGCGCAGTTCGGCGCTCGGCCTTCTGCCTCTTGATTCGCGCCTTGTACTTCGTCTGGCTGACCCGCTGGCGCATCTTCTTTGAACGGCGATTGTCGTGCTTTCCCATGCGGCTGCCACTATTGGGAAACTGGCCCCGTATGTCAAGCGCGGCCATGAGCCCCTGATAGCCGCAGGAGGTCGCGGCCGCGACCGAAAAAGGCAAGCAGGGTGCCGGAACACCCTGCTTGCTCAGTGTCATGGGAACCCTGAGAGGGTTCCCATGCCCTTCGGCCCTCCAACCGCCACCTCCTCCCCGTTCGCTTCGCTCGGCCTCGCGCGATGGTGCGCCACGTGCAGCGCTGGCGAGGGCGCGCGAAAGCTCGCGGGGTGGGCAGGGTGGGCTGTCCGTCCCGAAGGCCGGCGGGCTCCCCACGCGACTGAAGACCCGTTCAGATAAGCGCTACTTGCCGAAGGTGATGCTGTGCAGACACAGATTGGCCACCGTGATTGGATAGGGAGCCGACGCGACCTGGATACTGACCTTGTCGATGTTGGGCGCGTCAGCCGCGGTAAACGCGACACCGCTATTGTCCCAGCACGCCGTGTTGAAGCTGGTCAACTTCATCAGCGATCCCGTGTTGGTGGCGCAGTAGAAGACACCATCGGGATCGCCCTTCCTGTGCAGCATCACGCGTAACCCCACCGTCGGCGAACCATCTAGCGAAACGGCGATGGTCGAGTATGCCGTACCGATCGGAATCGTGTCGTCTGCATTTGCGTTCACGCCAAGCATGATGCCCCAGTTGTAGTCGTAGTCGGCCTGAGTCGGGGTTGCAGGCAGGGCTGGAATCCTTCCCGAAACGCAACAGGCGTCCGGAGAGTTCCAGGTCGTTCCACTCATACAAGGAGTGGCCATCGTGATGGGCACTCCGCCGCAGGTGGGATCGGTGATGACATCCTCAGCACCCAACGCGACCCATGCCCAGCCGGTCATCGGGCCCGAAGCGTTCGCACCGCAAGTGGATGTGGAGAGGCCTGTGTCCGGTCCGGTGCCAGTGCCGGTAGTGCCGCCGGTGCCGGTGTCCGTCGTCGTGCCGCCGGTGCCGGTCACTCCGCCAGTGCCGGCAGGCGTGCTTCCGCATCCTGGGTCGGAGTCCAGGCAGACTTGACAGGTCATGGCCAGCAGCGTGCCCGGAGTTGGCGACGTGTCTGATGCCTTGCGCAGGGTGGAGATCTTCTGGCCGTTCGGCGCGTCCGGGCAACCAGACATCGGATCGGTGTCATAGGACAAGTACCAGCAAGGCCGCACGTCGTTGCTCACGGAGTCGAGTTGAGGACTTGCGGGATCAAGGGAGTTTCCCTGGTCATCCTTGCACTCCGGGCGCGGAGTCTCCGTGTAGCCGGTCACCGGGCAAGTACCCGTGCCTGGTCTGCTGCAGGGAACCTGCTCGACAGCCTCGCACCCGGGCTGGATTCCTAGGCGATTCGCGTCGGTGTCCACAAGCCGGTATGGGACGCATCCCGCCCGCATGGTGTCCGCGATCGCCTTGCCAACCTGGCTGGTGGCGTCCGTGAAATCCGAATTGCAGATGCTGAAGTGCCGGCCGTGCTGGCCGTACGCGTCGATGAAACTCTTCAAACGAAGCCCGCTATAGGCCTTGTAGACGCTGCCGTCAGCGGACATCACTGAAGGAACCGTGCAAACCGGCATGTAGTCCCACAGATTCTCCTGCCCCTTGATCGAGGTGGGATCCTTGCCGATCTGGTACTGAACGCTGGTCGGGTCATCGTTCGCCGGCCAGCCGATGATGCCTGACACCAGGATCTGATCGCGGGGTCTAGACTTGACCGCGTTCACGCTGTCGATCACGTCCTGAACCCTGACGAGCGGAAGATAGTGGGGGTCCGGTCGGCTGGGGTCAAGCTGGTCCTTGGCCGCGCAGTTGGCAAGACTGGCTGAGAAGCCAACACCCGTGTAGCCGCGCGCCGGGTCGGTGTAGTTGGGAATTGGCTGGCCATTGCAGACATGGCCGCGAGCAGCACATCTCAGGCTGCCAGTTTCGGTAGTAGCCCCGCTGGTACCCCTGGGCTTCTGCAGGAACATGCTATCGTTGGTCGTGTCTTCGGGCGCAGCGGAGCAGTCGTCCTCGTCGGTGACCAGAACGATGGCCAAGTAGGCGCTGGGCCGCAGGAAGCCGACGTTTGCCATGTTTACGTCTGTACAGTTCGTGCCGGCGCTGTCGCACCCAGTCTTTTGTGGGTTGAGTGCCAAGCGAAGCGCTTGCAGTTGGTGTTCATAGCCGCAGCCCCCGACGCCCACGCCCTTGGCTAGGCAAGCGAAGACGTCCGTGAGACTTCCCTGGTAGTTTGTTTGCCTGCCTCCAGTGGGAAGCTGGATGTCCTCGATCCAGCGGGCTCCTGAGCTCAGGCCGCAGCCATTGGTTATCCCCGCGGCCATCGCCCATTGACTGCCGGGCGCGACCGTCGCCCGCACCCCAGGTGTTGGATCGTTCCCCCACAGAAGGCCCCGATCGCCGAGCACGGTGTTGCAGTTGCCACCGAGGCCCTCCATCCCAGCCCCCATGTCGCTGCTGACCACGCCGATGTGGACGTCGGGCATGCCGCCTGGAAGCTGCTGCAACTGCTGGATCATCTTTGGAAAGTTGGCAGCCAGGGCAGCCTGTTTGGGGTCCATCGACGGGGAGTTGTCGACCACGAACAGGATGTCGACCTCCCGCGCTGGGCTGGCCGGCACGGAGAAGTCGGTCACTACGACGACTGAGGTCGGATTGGTCCCTGGGGACGTGATGCTGCCACCTGTCCCACCCGTTCCCGGTTGGGCAGCGTCGGGTTGGGGTGTGGTGGAGCCCCCGCCCCCGTTCGAAGGCAGGCTGGCATCAGCGACGCCTTCGCCGACTACTGGATCGGACATGCATGCGGCCGACAGCCCTGCGAGCAGGAGCGCGGCCAATGAAGGTTGACGGAAGAAAGTGCTGTTTGTCATGACCGTTCCTGTTCCGCAAAGCCGACCGACCTTACAACCAGCTTCTAGAAAGCACCGAAACTGAAACCCAGCCCAAGCTGACCTTCAATACGCGGCAGGGCCGCAGAACTGGGGTTGGCCCCGGTCACGCGGATGGTCTGTGCGGCTGGCCATAGCAACGTGCGCAGCTCGGCCCAATACGCCCCGGCATGACCACGTCCATGCGCCAGGCGAAGCCCTGCCAAGGCTCCCCAGGACACGGCCACGTCGGTGTGGTTGGGCCGAAAACCGCTGCCCGAAACCAAGAGAAGGCCAAACACAGGTCCGACGCCTGCATCCACAATCCACGTGCCTTGGGTCAGCGGAGCGCGCAGCACCAGCGCCAGCACCGGACGCCACCAGAGAGCCGTGCCTCCAGCCACAGTCGTGTCGCGCGGGAGCGGGCTGCAGAGGGTTGCGGCCAGACCGAAACGGCCAACCACCCGTGCCCAAGCGGTCTCGCCGGAAAGGGCGGCGCCAGCACCACGCACGTCGACAGAAGCATAGGCGCCCAGTCCCAGCGAAAACCGCGACTGCGCCGACAGCGAAGTCGGGGCCAGGGCCGGCGCCGGAACCGGTGCCGTAACCGGGGCCGTGGCCGGGGCCGTGGCTGGGGCCGAGGCGGCAACCGGTTCCGCAAGCACCAGGGAGTCCGCGGGCATGGCGTCGAGCCAGGCGGCAATGACCAAGGCTGCGGACTGGGCGCGCGACCCGCAGTCTGGCTCGGCGGGCAGTACCCGGGTGGCCGCGATATCGCTCTCGCCGGCGAGCTGGACGGCGATCTGCCCAAGCTGGACGCGGATGCGGGCCACCACAGAAGTCGGATTGTCCCCAGACACCAGACCAGCCAGGCGCGACATCACGTCGGCCGCTGACGGGCAATCCGAATCGCTGGTAACCAGCGGCGCCGATTTCGCTGGCTGAGCCGCCGCACCGAGCGCGGTGAGCGCCACCGCACAGGCGGCCCACCTCATCGTGTGGCCGCCAGCAAACGCGCTGCCCCGGACGCGAAACGGCCTTGGGGATAGAGCTGCAGATAGCGCTGCAAGTCGGCGCGAGCGCCCGCCTCGTCTCCCGCATGGGTGCGGGTCACGGCGCGGCCCCACAGAGCGCGCTCTTTCCAAGCCGAAGTCCCCTTTACCTGAGCCAGGGCCTGGTCAAAATCGGCGGCAGCCTCGCGCCACCGCCGCGCCCGGGCGCGCAGTTCACCGCGCACCACGTGGCGTTCGGCACTGCGCGGGGTGTAGTCGAGCGACATCCGGTCAAGGCGAGCCAAAGCCTCATCGTTGCGCCCCAGGGCCAGCAACGCCTCGACCTCCAGCGCGGAGCGCTCGCTGGCCAGCGGACTCTGCGGGAACAGGGCCGCATGCCTGGCCAGGATGGCGAGCGCGCCCGCAGGATCGCGGTCGCTGCGCAGACTGCGCAGCGCCTGGCCAAGCATGGCCTGCCCGTTCATGGGATTTGCGACGCCGGTGGCGGACTCCACGGACAAAGCCGGCGCGACATCCGGCGCACGGATCGCCCGCATCGCTGGGCCGGACGTGCCAGGTGCCGCCATAGCCAGACGGGGACCAGTCGGCAACACGGCAACACGCCCGGAAGAAGGCAGCGCCACCACAGGCTCGGCGATCGCCGCGATCGGCTTGGGTGGACTCGACAACGGCTGGCCTGAAATGGACTTGCCAATTCCGGCAGCAGCCGCGCTCGTGGCGGACACCGGCGCGACACGCGGCGCACGGGCAGGCCGTGCGGCTTGGCTGGACGGAACTGACGCCGCCAGACGGGGAGTAGCCCCTGGCTCTGGACCAGAAGAAGGCGGCGTCGCGACAAGTGCGACCACAGGTAGTGGTGTGATCGCCGCCTTCGCGCTGCCTGCCATCTCTTGTGGCGGCGGTACCGCGTCCTCGCTGACCGTCCCGGTGGGCTGGGATGCAGGGGTGGACCTGGGCCGGGCCGCTCGCCCTGGGCGCCGTCGCGCCGGGCTGGCTTCTGGCTCGCTCTCGGACCGCAGTTTGGTTTCGCGCGGCCAATGGATCAACCCGAAGTGGCCCGCCGCCGCAAATACCCCACCACCGACCAGGAGCAGAGCCAAGGCTGCCAGCGCCATCGACCAGCGGAATCCTGCCGCGTGCCGATGGCCGGGAAGAAGGTGCGCTCGCAAGCGGCGCCTGATTCGCTCGCGCTCTGCCACGGTCAGCTCTTCCAGCGGCTCGGCCGCACGCACCAGGGATGCGAGCGGCCCCAGTTGCCGGTCTTTCGCTGACTCGGTTGTCTTGCTTTCAATCGTCATGGGATGTTTCCTTGCCTTCGGCCGACAGATCATCGAGAAGCCGAGCCCGCGCACGGTGCACCCTGACCCAGACGGCGTTGGGCTTGATTCCAAGCAACGTCGCAACTTCCGCGGCGGAACGGCCGTCGATGTCGAACATGATCACGGGCGTGCGGTACTTTTCGGGCAGACGATCCACGGCGGCGTACAGCAGGGCGCACTGCTGGCGGCGCTCGATTTCTTCGAGCGGCGTAGGACTGCAACGGGCAAGCGTGGCCGTGTTGTGGCGAAAGACCAGTTTGAGAAAACCGTGAAGGCGCTGGCGAAAACGGCGCTTGCGCACTATCCGTTCGGTGATGCGAAACAGCCAAGTCGAAACCTTGGCGTCGCCACGGAACTCGTGCCACCGCCGCAGGGCGACCAGAAACACGTCGTGCACCAGGTCTTCCACCTCGGCCCCTGGCCCGGCCATGCGGCGCACCCAACGCTCAACTGAGGGCTCGTAGGTTTCGTAAAGCTGGTCAAGGGTGTCCGACAGGCGTTCCTGGACGCAGGCGGCCGGCGTTGTAGCCAAGCCATCGTCGGAAAGCGAGTTGTGAGCCATCAGATCAGGACTCTGGTGCCGTGAGGCCCCACGGCCTTACAATCAAACTCTATCACCAGACCGGCCGGTCAAAGGTGACCGTGGCGGCAAAGGTCTCCGACCCGTGGCTGATCTGAACCTCAGCCCCCACCGGCACGACCGATGCCAGCAGCCCCAGCGCCACGGGAGCCTGCCCGGGAACACGGCCAACGCTGGTCACGCGTCCCGCTGCAGAATTCTGTGCGAACGCGATTGCATCGCCAGCGACGGGCATCCCCTCGCTGCGCAGGCGAAGCCCGGCCAGGCGTCGCCGCACGAGCCCCCGGTCGCGCACACGCACAATGGTTTCCTGGCCGAGATAGCAGCCCTTCTTCTGGTCCAGCGCGCTGGCCAAGCCCAGCTCCATCGGCAGGGTATCGCCCGTGATCTCGGCACCGAAGCGCGGCTCGCCCGCCTCAATGCGCAGGACATCCGCCACCTCGGCCGCCAAAGCCGGCACGCCGGCCAGGTCCAAACTTGCGACCAAAGATGAACAGACCGCTGCTGCGCCAAAGGCCCACAGCCCGTCGGCGCCCAGATCGTGGCTGCGCACCAGCCACAGCAAACCGAAGGGGCTGGCCGCGTCGGTGTGCGACAACAGCGGCCGATCCGCAAAGTCCTCGGGCAAGAAGACGCCGGCGGCGCGGAGTGCCTGCGCCGAACCCGGCCCACGAAGTGCGGTCACGGCAGCATCGGCTTCCACAGCGACGGCGAAGTCATCCATGACCGCATAGCGGCCGAGGGCAGCGGCAATTCCCTGCGCCGCTGCCGCGGCCACCACTAGGCGCACCTCGTCGGGCCTGACGCATATGCGCAGATCACCGACCACCTGACCTTTGCTGTCGAGCAGGAGCGAACGGCAGCCAGCCCAGGCGCCAGCGCCCTGCACGCTGCCCGTGGTCAGCCTGTGCAGAAAACCGATTCGATCCGCCCCGGTACCGCGCAAGACCGCCGTCCCGCCCAGGTCGACCCGCGCGACATCCTCTCGCACAAGGGCTGAAGACGTGTCCATCAATCGCCGTGAAAAGCGATTTTCGTCGCGCAAGTGATCGCAATCATTGGAACACAAAATCCAGGAGAGCCGATTTCCAGACACCTCTTGAGGTCGCAAACTGGCACATCGCAACTTCGCAACCGCACGGGGGAACGCATCAAGCAGTCTAATAGCGCGGACTGCTTGACTGTCCGCGCACGGTTTGCGGTAGCATGGGTCCCGCTGGAGGTCAAACCCGTCGACCTTCCGCCCTGTCACCACCATGAAGACACATCGTTTCTCTGGTTATGCAGTTGCCGCTTGTCTGTGCGCGAGCACCGGCCTCCTTTCGGCTGGCGCCGCCCAGGCAAAGGCGTACAAGCTCGACGACCTTCTGGACATGGCAAGAAAGGGAAACCCCGGCCTGGCCGCCAACGCGCAGGTCACCGCGGGTGTCGAAGCCCAATTGTTGGAAGCCCACCGGAATTACTTGCCCACAGGTGAGTTGTCGTCGATGGTCGCGCCGGTTCCTGAAATTCGCTGCATTGCCACCGGCGACAGCGACTGCGGCCGCACGAATTTCTCCTTTCAGACCTCGCAGACCCTCGACGCCATCACCAATCTGCGCGGCGTCTTCACCCGCACCGAACTCAAGCTGGTTCAGCCCATCTACACCTTCGGCAAGATCTCGGCCGGGATCAACGCAGCCGAGCTGGGCGTGGAAGCCTCGCGCAGCAGGCAGTCAGGCCAGGTGGCCGACGTGGAACTTAGCGTTCGCAAGGCATATTGGGGCGCCAAGCTGGCGCGCGAGATGCTGAGCATGCTTGACGAGGGCCTGGAGTATCTGACCGACGCCCAGAAGAAGATCGAGGAGGAGTTGGCCGAGGGTTCGGGCAACGCATCGGTGACCGACCGCCTGCGCCTGCGCACCATGCGGGCAGAGATCGAAGCTCGCGCGCTGGAAGCGCGGCGTATGTCCGATTTGGCCAAGGGCGGCCTGCGCACCCTCATCGGCCAAAACGCGCCGGCCGATCTCGATGTGGACGATGCGCCGCTAGAAACGCAGAACGTGCCGGCGCGCGAGCTCGCCGCGTACGGCGATCTGGCGCGCGCCCATCGTCCCGAGGTCAGGGCTCTTGACCAGATGGTCGCAGCCAAGCGTGCGCTGGCTGACCTGGAATGGCGCCGCCAATATCCTGACCTGGTGTTGCTGGGTACCGCCCAGTACGCCTACGCCAGCTCGGTCGACCACCCGCAAAACGCCTTTGCCAACAATCCCTTCAACAGCGCCGGCGTGGGTGTGGCAGCCGCGTTCCGCATGCCGCTCGATCTTTTCGTCAAGAACGCCCACGCCCATCGTCTGCGCGCGGAAGCCCAGGAAGCCGACTTGCGGCGCAGCGAGGCCATGGGCGGAATCAACTTCGAGGTAGAAAAGGCCTATTCCGAAATGAAGGAAGCCGACCAGCGGCTCAAGACCGTACAAAAAGGCGAGAAGGCCGCACGGCAATGGATCGCGGCCATCATGCAGAACATTTCGGTGGGACTGGCTGAGGCCAAGGACTTTTCCGATGCACTGCTGGCCTTTTTCCAGGCCCGCATGCGCTACCTACAGGGTCTGTACGAATACAACATCGCCGTCGCCAGCCTGACCCGTGGCTCCGGTGTGGACGTGACGAAGAATTAGATCCCCAAGAACAGGCGCGTGCCGAAGTTGGGTTCGAGATCCGAGGCCAGGATCTTGGCTGCGGCGGCCTTGGTGTCGTATTCCACGCGCTTGAACTCGAAAGTCCGCGTGGCCGTGTCGAAGATGGTGTAGCTGGCGCGCGGATCGAAATCCCGCGGCTGGCCCACCGAGCCCACGCTGATGATGTACTTCCACCCTGCGCGCAGCTCGAACTTGAGCGTCACCACCTCTTGCGCGCCCGGGTGGTCGGGGTTGATGGCAAACGACTTGCACAAATGGGAATGGCCGATGACGGTGAGCTGGGGAAGCTCGTCCCACATGGCCAAGCACTGCGCGGCCTGGTCGCGCGCAAAGATGTAGTCGAATGCTTGGATGTTGATGGGTGACCCGTGGCAGAAAAGGATGCCATCCTCCCGATAGTCGTAGGGCAGACTCTTCAGCCACTCCATGTTCTTCACATCGAGAAGCTGAGCGTGCTTGTCCAGCGCCTGGCGTGCGGCGTAGTAGTAGTAGGAGTAGTCCATACGTCCCGCCACCGCGGCATCGTGATTGCCCAACACAGCCTGCGCGACCCGGGATCGCATCAAGGTGCAGGCTTCGTTGGGGCTCGCGCCATAGCCCACGGTATCGCCGAGGCATATGTACTTGTCGATCGACTCCGACTCGTACGCCTTCAGGACCGTTTCCAACGCCTCAATGTTGGCGTGGCTGTCCGAGAGGATCCCGTAACGCATCCAAGTACCACGATACCATCGTCGGCGTCCAAGTTGGAGAAAGCTATGCGAGACGCATAGCGCCAGGCATGACGGCGTCAGCCCCCATGGCCGTTGGCATCGCGGATAGGCCAGGCTAGAAAGACTCCACCGATGCCAACCGTAGTTCTCTCCTGCTTCTTCCTGTCAGGGGCGTCGGGACTCATCCTTGAGCTGCTGTGGACGCGGATGTTGACCCTGGTATTCGGGTCCACCGCACTCGCCGTGTCCACGGTCTTGGCCACCTACATGGGCGGGCTCGGCTTGGGCTCGTACCTGGCGGGCAAGATCGCCGACCGCATCAAGAAACCGGTGCGCGCCTACGCCCTGGCCGAGGCCGCCATCGGGCTCTACGCCCTGGCCGTGCCCTGGCTGATTCACTTCTACCCAGGGCTCAACCACTGGCTGTGGGCGACGTTCGGCGATCACTACACCCTGCTCTCTCTGCTGCGCTTCGGGGCCTCGGCTGCGCTGCTCATCGTGCCCACCACTCTCATGGGTGCGACCCTGCCCCTGCTGGCTCGTTACTTCGTGTCGCGTCCCTTCGAGTTCGGCCGCGTGAGCCTGCGCCTCAGCACTCTATACGCGGTGAACATCTTCGGGGGCGTGAGCGGATCCTTTCTGGCCGGGTTCATTTCCTTGCCGCTTGTCGGCGTGCGCAGCACCAACTTCCTCGCCGCGAGTTTCAATCTGTCGCTGGCCACCGCCATCCTGGTCGCCCAGCGTTTCAGCCGCCGCTGGCCAGCGGCGCCCACGGGGCCCACCCTCGACGAGCTGGCCGCCCAGGTCAAGCCGGCCGAGACCAGTGTGCCGGTCGTCACGCCGGCGGCTCGGCGCGCTGTCCTCTTCGCGTTCGCGGTCTCAGGTGCCACGGCCATGACCCTGCAGGTTCTCTGGACGCGCGCCCTCGCGGTCATCATCGGCTCGTCGATCTTCTCGTTCACCATCATCCTGCTGGCTTTTCTCATCGGCCTGGGCGCTGGCTCGGCGGCCTTCGGTCGCCTGGCGCAGAGATTCCGCGACCCCGTGCGCAGCCTGGCCATGGTCCACCTGGGCATCGTGGCCGCGATTGGAGTTTCCTATCTGGTCACCGACCGGCTGCCCTATGTCTTCACCTACCTGCTGTCGTCGACTTCCATCACGGCAGACGCGGTTCTCGTGTGTCAGTTTGCCCTGGCCTGCATCGCCGTGCTGCCCTCGACCTTCCTCATGGGCGCCATCTTCCCTCTCACCGTACGGGTGGTGACCGCGAATCTGGGCCGGGTGGGCCGCGACGTTGGCTCGGCCTACGCGCTCAACACGGTGGGCGCCATCGTGGGATCGTTCCTGTCTGGGTTCGTGGTTCTGCCCCAGCTCGGGTTGCAGCGAGGCATCTACGTTTCGGTGGTGCTCGATCTGGGGCTGGCCGCCCTTCTCTTTGCGGTCTGCCGAAGTCTGGCGCCTGCACGTCGCATTTTTGGCATGGCCGGCGCGGCCGGCATGGCCCTCGTAGCCTTGGCCTTGCCGCGCTGGAACCTCACCGATTTCTCCATCGGCCTTTTCCGCGTGTCCATGGCGCGCGACTACATCGAAATGGTCGAGCACCGCCACCAGAAGAAGAAATGGCAGGTACCCAAGCTGGTCTACTACAAGGATGGCATCGCCACGACCGTGTCGGTCGACCAATGGGGCAAGGTGTTCTCCATGAAGAACAACGGCAAGGTGGACGCCTCCAACGATGCCGACATGCCGACCCAGATCAGCGTGGGCCTTCTGCCGCTCTTGCTTTACCAGAACGATCACCCGCCCAAGGTCGCTCTCGTCGGGTTCGGCTCGGGGGTGACCGCGGGTGCCGTCACCCAGTACCCGATTGCATCGCTGGAGGTGGTGGAGTTGGAGCCGGCCATCTACGAGGCGTCGCACTTCTTTGACAGTGTCAATCAGCGACCACTGGAGAATCCCAAGGTGCGCGCCCTGGTGGGCGACGGCCGCAATTTCCTCAGCCAGCGCAGCGACCGGTTCGACGTCATCATCAGCCAGCCATCCAATCCCTGGATTACCGGGGTCTCGAACCTATTCACGCGCGAATATTTTCAGGACATCAAAGCCCGTTTGCGCGACGATGGCATCTTCTGCCAGTGGGCGCAGCTCTACGAGATGGCCCCCTGGAACATCAAGGCCATCTACCGCACGCTGGCCGACGAATTTCCCTACGTGATGGTGTTTGCAGCCGAGGACCTATCCTCCGACACCATCCTGATTGCCAGCCGCCACCCCATCAACCTGGACGTGCGCCGGATCGCGCGTGCCTTCCAAGATCCGATGGTTGCGGCCGAAGCCAAGCGCGCTGGTTTCGCTTCGCCCCACGATGTGCCTGCGTTTTTGCTGCTTGGCCCGGAAGAACTGCGCTCGTTCACCGCCGGCGCGGCGGTCAACACCGACGACAATGCGCTCATCGAGTTTGCGGCCCCGCGCGATCTGCTTGGCTACGCCAAGTTCGATCCCTACCTGGCCAAGATCTACGGCCCACAGTGGCCCTACGGCCGCCTGAGCGAGTTGGTGGCAGGCTACGACGGTCCTGACCGTGCCGTATCCATGGCACGGCTGGCGCGTAGCCTGCTGGCTCACGGCAAGGCACGCGAATCCCACCTGTGGCAAAGGCGGGCCGAGGCTGCGGGCAGCGACCCTGGGGTGGCGCACACCCGCCTGCTGCTTGAGCTGGTGGCCACGCGCGAGGATCGCGATCCAGAGATCGCGCTGGCACCCGACGACGGACTGCAACCGCCTGTGCTGCCCCCCGGTCTGGCCCCTGCGGTGGCCGAGCGCGTGCGCGCGGAGTACCAGCAAATTGTGGCCCTGGTAGACAAGCAGAAGTACGCCAGCGCCTACAAGGTCGTCGACGATTGGCCCGAAGAAACCTGGGGCACCAAGCTGGGCAGGGACGTCGCCTTGCTGGCGGGCGTTCTGGAGTACAAGGCCGAGTTCTACGGCGACGCCATCGACGAGCTGAAGCCCTTGGCTGACAACGCCGAGTACGTAAAGCGCCGGCCCGAGCTGCTCTATTACCTGGGCCGCTCGTACTACGCGAACGCGAACTGCGCGAAGGCGGTGGCCGCGCTGGAGCGATTCATCGAGGGCCAGGGTGCGCTCGGTAGGCCTTTGCTGCCGGCATCGGCTAGCTCTAGCGAATCCAACTAGACTGCCACCCGCCGCAGAGAAAACCGAGGGGAGAGGGGAAAACGCAGAGCGGCCTGGTGGAAGAAGAAAAATTTCCGTGGGGTGGTAGCATGGGGCCGTGGTGAAAAGACGCCAGACCCGCAAGACCAGCCGCAAGAAGACCCGGACGGCCGCTACCCGGACGTCGCGCGGGCAAGGTGCGCCGGCTGCGCGCCCCGAACTGGCCGTGGGCGTGGGGCTGGCCACCGTGGATCTGCTGTGCGTTGTACCGCGCGTCGAACACCGGCTGGTGGAAGTATCGGTCTTCAGCATGCAGGGGGGTGGGTCGGCCACCAACATTCTGGCTGTGCTGGCCACGCTCGGCGTGCGTGGCCGCTACTTCGGTCGCGTGGGCGACGATGAGTTCGGCCGTTTCATCCTTCGCTCCCTGCAGGAACTGCGCATCGACGCGTCCATGCTGTCGATTGACAAGGGCAAGGTATCTCCGGTCTCGGTCATCCAGATCGACGAGCTCAGTCACCAGCGCAAGATCCTGCTTTCTCGTGGCAACGTGACGACGCTGTCCACACGCGATCTGCCGGATCGTTTGCTCGACGGTGCGCGGCTGCTGTGCATTGACGGATCGCAGCCCGCCCTGCAAGCCGCCGTCGCGGAAAAGGCGCGCGCCAAGGGCGTCACCGTCCTGCTCAACGCCAGCCAGCTTTCGGGCGGCATGGGCGAGCTGCTCGCCCTGTCCGACATCGTGGTGGCTTCGGAACGCTTCGCGAACGAGATAGCGCCTTCCGACGAGCTGGCCAACAGCCTGCGCGAGATCACGCGGCTGGGCCCCCGGATCGCGGTCATCACCATGGGCGAGGCAGGTGCGGTTGCCCTGGAGGGCACCAAGTTGGTCCAGCAGGACGCCATCGACGTCTTCGTGGCGGACACCACCGGCGCGGGCGACGCCTTCTGCGGGGCCTTCGCCTACGCCCAGCTCAAGGGCTGGCCACTGGAGCGCGCCCTGCCCTTTGCCAATGCCACCGCGGGACTCGCCTGCCGCAGCCTGGGCTCGCGTTCCGGCCTGCCCACGGTAGACGAAGTCGTGGACGCGATGAAACGCGGATAGAGGTCGCAGTATAGCAAGCCCCCGTCCGCCGCGGATCGCACGCCAGACGCCTCCGTGGCGGGCCAGGACGAACTGGCTGGATTTCTTGGGCCTTTCCTGCAGATGTGGCACGCTGATGTCGTGTCCGTCTTCGGTAGAGAAAACGTAGTCAACCTGGGGCTTCTCGTCCTGCGCCTAGGCGTGGGCGTGAACATGGTTCTTCTGCATGGCTTGGAAAGAGTGCGCCACTACGGTGAGCGCGCCGGCAGCTTTCCTGACCCGCTTGGAATGGGCCACCGCCACAGCCTGATGCTGGCCGTGGCAGCGGAATTCGTCGGTGGGATCCTAGTCACGCTCGGCCTGGCTGGTCGGCTGGCGGCCCTGCTGGTCGCCTTCAGCCTGGGATTGACCTTGTTCTCCGGCGAGGCCGGCTTGCCTTGGCGCCAACGCGAGACCACCGTGCTGTACCTGGCTGCCAGCCTGGCCATCCTGATGCTTGGCTGCGGCCGCTGGGCGCTCGACGCGGTGGTGTGGAAGCGCTTCCGCAAGGGTGGCGGCGCGCCCTCCGCAAAACGGTAGTGCTAGGAGCCAGTGATGACGATCGCTCGCGCCGGTGACAACAGACTAACCCACGACGGAACGACGTAATCAACCTGTCCACGAAAGTGGATCAAGAAGGTGCGGCCGGGGTTGAGGACGGAGAAGGGATAGAGAGCATATAATCGCCGACGAGGAAAACTTGATCGGTCGCAGCATCGGTAACTACAAGATCGTTCGCGTAATTGGCGAAGGCGGCATGGGGACTGTCTACCTGGCCGAGCACCCCATGATCGGCAAGCGGGTGGCGGTCAAGATGCTGCGTCCCGATCTGGGCACTGATCCTGGTCTCGTCTCGCGCTTCTTCCAAGAAGCCCGCGCGGTCAACGAGATCCGCCACCCCAACATCGTGGACATCTCGGACTTCGGCAAAACCGAGGACGGGCACGTCTACCTGGTCATGGAACTGCTGGAAGGACGCAGCCTGCGCGACCGCCTCAATGCCGAGGGTGCGCTTCCCCTCGACGAGGTCGTCACCATCTGCCGGCAGGTGTGCGACGCGCTGGCCGCCGCCCATCGGGTCGGCATCGTCCATCGCGACCTCAAGCCCGACAACATCTTCCTGCTGCAGGACCCATCGCAGCCAGGCGTCATCCGGAGCAAGCTGTTCGACTTTGGCGTGGCCAAGCTGCTGGGTGAACAGGACAAGCACGTCGGCCACAAGACCATCGCCGGCGCAGTGGTGGGCACGCCCTACTACATGTCGCCGGAACAGGCGCTGTGCCAGGAAGTGGGCGCTGCCAGCGACATCTATTCGATGGGCGTGGTGATGTTCGAGATGGTGACGGGCAGAGTTCCCTTCAACGCCGAGCAGCTTGTGCTCCTGCTCAATGCCATCTTGAGGCAGCCAGCGCCGCCCGCCAGCGAGTTCCGGCCCGAGGTGCCACCCTTCCTCGACCGCCTGAGCCTCCGCTGTCTGGAAAAGGATCCCGGCGCGCGCCCCCAGACCATGGAGGAAGTTGTAGCGATTCTCGGCGCAGGCGCCGCCGAACTTGGCGGGCAATCCATCGCCCTCGGGGAGACCATGGCAGCCGGTCCCGGCCTGGCAAACTTCACCGCGTCTCTTCCTGCTGCCGCCCGCCCGACGGCCGCGACGGCGCGGACCAGCGCGCCCCGCACGCGGACCACGCTGACTCCCCAGAGCGCCCCCGCGCGGACCAGCGAGACGGCTCCCGCCATGCGAACCGTGGTTCCGCGCGACGGCACGAGCGAGGACACACCCGCCGCGCGTAGGGGCAGCGCGCGCCAGGGAGGTGCCGGACTGCTGGGGTTGGCGCGCAATTGGCTGAACTCCCCTCGCATCGTCCGGGCCGCGGTTCCCTTGGTCATCGTCGCTGCGGCCGTCATCGTGGCCAGCGTGTTCATGTCCACCGCATCGGCTCCACCTCTCACGCCCGAGATCGTCGCCGAGCAGCCGCCGCCTCTGCCTGCCCCCACGCACGCGGCGCTCACTCTCGATTCCGAGCCTGTGGGCGCAGAGGTGACGCGTCTCAACGACGGGCGCTTGCTGGGCACCACGCCTCTGGTCGATATCCGCCCGGTCAACGGGCAACAGATCACCTACCGTTTCCGCTTGGCTGGGTACACCGACGTGCAGATGCCTTTGCAGCTCACCACGGGCGGCAGTTTCGCGGTCAAGGCCAACCTCGAACCCAAGACGCGCGAGCCCAGCCGTTCCGTGTCGTCCGGCTCGTCACGAAAGACGTCCCGAGGAAAGGTCAGACCGGGCGAGTCGACGGCTCGACCGGCGCCCGCAACGCCCATGGCCGCGCCAGTGGCGCAGCCGCACTACGACGCGTCGTCGTCCTCCACCCTGCCACCACTGAACCCCTCAGTTCGAGTACGCCGTATCGGCGGGCGCTGAAGCCGACCTTGACGGATGGCGCCATTGTCAGGCTGACGCTCTAACCTCGCACTTCGGCACCATGGCCTTCACCACCGCAGCCGTGTCCGAGATCGAAGTGCGCTTCTTGGGAGGCAAGCGCCGAACGGCAGCGGAATTGGCGCCCAGAACTTCACGCATGTATTCCGGTGTGATGAGATTTTCCGCTACCATCCAGTTCATCGCGAACGCTCGCAGGATGAAATCGTGCTGCGGAGAAATCTGTTCTGCTCCGCGCTCCCAGTCGGCGACCGTCACTCGGTCGATTCCCATATTCTTTGCAAGCTCTTCTTGAGTGGCATGAAGACTGTGTCGCAAGTAGCGCGCCTCGGCGCCATTCAGGAGTCTTGG
>Ga0182021_10000351_pt1 | contig 47997 bp, 38 predicted proteins | sample 612E3MmetaG_FD_120493 | JGI IMG/M metagenome (GOLD analysis project Ga0182021, IMG submission 120493) | Permafrost microbial communities from Stordalen Mire, Sweden - 612E3M metaG (Illumina Assembly) | ecosystem: Environmental > Terrestrial > Soil > Wetlands > Permafrost | place: Sweden... | reverse complement strand
GATGTGGTGCTGCAGATGACTCAGTCGATGACGGCTAATCTCGATGCGCAGCAGCGCGAGAAAATGCAGACCCAACAAGAAGCGCAGCTAACGCAACTGCGTGCAATGATGAAAGCTCTCGGCGGCGCAGGGGCCGTGATGACCTACGAGCCCACCGGCATCCGCTTCGACACGGCCATGCAGTTCGATCCGGCGCAGATGCCAGCCGAACAACGTCAAATGTATGAAAGCGCCTTGACGCCGGCCAGCGGGAAGATATTCGCGTCGCTGCCCGCTTCGGCCATCATGGCCGTGGACTTCAGCCTGAAGGGCGGCTTCTTGAGCAAGATGTTGAATCCCGATGTGCTGGCGGCGCAGTTCGCTTCACTCGGCGTGTCCAAAGAAGATATCACGGCGAAGCTGGATGAATTCCAGAAGCTGGTTGGCGTCAATCTGCAAACCGATGTCCTCGATCTGATCAACGGCGATGCGGGGTTTGCTATCCTGGCGCGCGATCAGCAGAAGTCCGATGCGATGTCTTACTCCATGCCGATTGAGCTGGCGCTGCTGCTCGATTCCAGCGATGCCGGCAAATTGACGGGCAGCTTCGAGAAGGTCTTGCAAGGTCTCAGCGCGGCGTCGGGCGGCACGGGTAGTGTTAAAATGCAAAGCCTCAGCGGTTTGCCCTACAGCGCAATCATGGTTGACGACAAGCCGGTGCTCACTTACGGCGTGGTGGATGGTCGCTTCGTCATCGGCACTGATTCCAACACGCTGCTGGGTATTGATAACGCCGATCCAGCCTCACTGGCCAATGATGCCACGTTCAAGCAAGCCACCGGGTTGCTGCCCGGCAATCGTTTGAACACCGCTTATCTGAACTTCCAGCCGTTGTGGACCCTCATCGATGCTCAGACTAAGGGTGATACCAGCAGCGGCGCTGGCGCTGTGTTGAATTACCTGCACCATTTCAAGTGGCTGTCCAGCGGCGCCGAAGCACCGGCCAACGGCCTCTCGCGTGGTGCGCTGCATATTGGTGTAGGACAGTAACCGGTTAATCAGTCAATCAGTTGATCAGTTAATCAGGGGCAGACGATCTCAAATCGCCTGCCCCTGATTGTTCGATTACTGGAGTTTGGCAAGGCATTACATTTTCCGTGGGAGTCGAGGCTTTAGCCGGTGGGATGGGTTGCCACATTTCCGGCTAAAGCCTCGATTCCGGAATTTGCCAAAATCCAATTCATTACCAGCAGCCAACAACCAACAACCGGCAACTAACAAACCCCTCACTTCTTCACCAGCGCCAATGTGATCGCCTCGCCCACACTGCGCGCCGTTACAACCTCGATCTTGTCCTGCGGCAGTTCGCTCATCCGATGGGTCTTGGGGATCAAGATGCGCCCAAAGCCCAGCTTCGCCGCTTCATTCAAGCGCGCGGGCAGCTGTCCCACCGTGCGGAGTTCACCACTCAAGCCCACTTCACCCACCACCGCCAGATCGACTGCGACCGGCACATCGCGCATGGACGAAGCGATGGCGCAGGCCATGGCTAAATCGGCGGCCGGTTCGGTGATGTGCAATCCGCCGATGACATTGGCAAACACGTCTTGATCGCCCAGCTTCAACCCCACGCGTTTGCTCAGCACCGCCGTCAACAACAGCAAGCGATTCAGGTCCAATCCATTGGCGGTGCGGCGCGGCAGGCCAAACGCGCTGGTGCTGCATAACGCCTGCACTTCCACGAGCAAGGGGCGCGTGCCTTCCATCGTCACCGCGATGGTCGAGCCGGGCGCGTTGGGCAAGCGCTCGGCCAGGAAAGCTTCGCTGGGATTCGTAACCTCGGTCATGCCGCTGCCGCGCATCTCAAACACGCCCACTTCGTTCGTCGCGCCAAATCGATTCTTGGTGGAGCGCAGCAAGCGATAGGTGTGGAACCGATCGCCTTCGAGGTAGAGTACCGTATCGACGATGTGCTCCAACACCTTCGGCCCGGCAATCGATCCCGATTTGGTCACATGCCCCACGATGAACACACTCGTGCCGCTCGACTTGGCCACGCCCTGCAAGCGCGCCGCGCATTCGCGCACCTGCGAGATCGATCCGGCTGCCGACGTGAGCTCACTCACCGTCATCGTCTGGATGGAATCGATGATGGCCAGGCGCGGCTTGAGTGTGGCGATGTGTCCGCTAATCTCGTCGAGATCGGTTTCGGTAAGCAGATACAGTTGACTGCCGCCATGTCCTAAACGTTCGGCCCGCATCTTGATCTGCTGCGCGCTCTCTTCACCGGACACATACAAAACCGGCCCGTGCGTCTCCGCCACTTGCAGCGCTACTTGCATCAGCAATGTCGATTTGCCGATCCCCGGATCTCCGCTGACCAACACTAAACAACCGGGCACGATCCCGCCGCCCAACACGCGGCTGAATTCTTCCATGACCATCGGGATGCGATCAAGCCCGCCGGTCTGCACCTCGCTCAAGCGCACGGGCGTCGCCCGCGGCCCCGCGCCACCCGATCGGCCGGCCTTGCTCGATCGTTCCTCGATCACTTCTACAAACGAATTCCATTCTCCGCAATCGGGACAGCGGCCCATCCATTTGAGCTGCACCGAGCCGCACTGCTGACAAACAAATTGAGTGTAGGTTTTTGATTTAGCCATGATGAAATGAGCGCCTGAGTTTGAGTTGGTCGCCAGTTACTGCTCATCGTACATTGATCATTGCTGCCGGCAGCCACACTCGGAAGGTGGTGCCTCGTCCGGTTTCGCTTTCCACGGTAATCTTTCCGCCGTGCTGCTCGATCACGGCTTTCGCCAAACTTAAGCCTAAGCCCGTGCCGGTGATGTTCTCGGTGCCGGGCGCTTTGGCGCGGAAGAAGCGTTGGAACAGCTTTGGCTGCGCGCTGGCCGGAATGCCGTAGCCGGTATCCTGTACTTCGATCAACACGCGCTGCTCCACGCGGCTCAAGCGCACCGTAATCTGCCCGCCCTCGGGCGTATACTTCACCGCGTTGTTGACGAGATTGCCGAGGGCTTGCTTCAAACGTATCGAATCGCCGTTGATGATCGGAATATCAGCGCCTGGCAGAAACTCCAGCGGTTGCCGTTTCATCCGCGCGGGTTCAGCGTAGTCCAGTACTACCTCCGCGACCAGCGCGGCGACATCGATCGACTCGCTGATCTGATCGACGCCGGACTCGATGCGATCTAAATCAAGCAGCTCCGTGACCAGGGTTTGCATGCGATTCAGCGCGGCCTCGATGCCCCGCAGAGCTTTCTCGTGAAATAGCGTCATCGGCGGCTGCATGTCTTCCAGCAGTACATCCAGATAACCCAAGGCCACGCCCAAGGGCGCGCGCAAATCGTGCGAGGCCAATTGCATCATCTGTGACCTGAATAGATCTAATTGCTTCAGGTACGTGATATCGCGCATAATCACCACGCGCCCAAATACGGTACCCGCTTCATCCTGGGCTGTGTTCACGGTCACCAAATAAGTGAGTTCATTGTCTAGCGTCGCTTCAAACGAGTGCTCTTCGGTCACGGCCGCGACGGATTCCAGATGGGGCAGCTGCTCGATCGGGTGGCCGATGATGTCCGCCGCCGGCCGGCCCACCAGCCGTTCTGCGGCTGGGTTGAGCAGCTGCACCACGCCCGCCATATCGACCAGCAGCACCACATCGTGCGTGCTGTGCAGAATAGCGACGACGCGCTGTCGCTCACGCTGGGCGGACGCCAGCAAGCGGGCATTCTCTGCGGCAATGGCAGCTTGATCGGCCAGTGTGGTCAAGGCCAACACATCTTCGTCGCTGAATTCATCTGCGCCTAGACTCTCAAACGTCATCACGCCGATCAGCTGGCCCGCTACCTTCATCGGCGCCAGCAACAGCGACAGAATCTCCGCTTTGACCGCCGGAAGGTAGGCCGGTTCACGCCGCGTATCACGCGCCAGATAGGGCTGCCCCGTGCGCAAGACTTCAGCCGCCAGACCTGCGTTCAATTTTTGCCGGAAGTGGGGAATGGCTGACGCCAGCAACGGGCCGGCTTGGGCGCGCGGATAAAACTCGCCAGCGGCCTCGTCAATCCACATCACCGTGACGTAGGGTAGGCCGAACCGCACCTGCGCCGAATTGACGATGGCATCCAGCAGTGTGTCCAAATCTATGCCCGCCAGCAGCGTGCGATTGATCTGCGCCAGCGCCTCGAGATCACGCGCCCGGCGGCGAATCAACGCAACCTGGCGCGCGCGCGCCAACGCCGCCCCGATTTGATCGGTGACCGCCGTCAGCCAGACTGGGTCATAGTGTCGCTGGGGTTGACCCGAACGCGACAATAGCACCAGCCAACCCAACGGCTGTGCTTCAGCATAGACCGCTTGCAAGACAGCTCCGTGATAATCAGACGGCGTCCCGGTGGGTGCCGGGGCTTGATCGAGATTGAGCACGATCGGGGTTAGCGCAGCCGGCGGCCACGCCGACCTCCGCGCGATATCCGCTGTGGTGTCTGGCGCACCCCGTGTCGCGGCGCGCATGATCCATTGTTCATGCTGATGCACGAGCACCGCGGCTTCATCGACGCCCAGCGTTGCGGCGATATGGTGCAGCACCTGGGGCAGGGTTTGATCGAGATCGGGCGTGACCATCAAGCTGCGCAAGATGTCATTCAGCGTGTTGCGATCGTGCGCGTAAGCCGTCACCCGATCGCGCTGCCGGCCCGCCCCGTAAGCCAGTGGCGTGAGAGTGAGAGGCAGCGTTAAGACCAACCAATATTCCAAGCCGGCCGAAGCCAGGAACTGGATGAATGTCGTTGGGATGCGCTGCCCCATATATTCCAACGTCGTGTACAGCGTCACGAACAGGATCGATATCACCCCTGCGATCAAGCCGTAACGGGTGGCATACGTTCTTGACATACGGCGCTCTCCGCTTATTCCTTAGCCCGCTGCAGCACGGCGATCGTTTCGATGTGATACGTGTGGGGGAATAGATCGATCGGCTGGACTTCGATCAGCGTGTAATGCCGATCGAGCAGCTGCCGCAGGTCGCGCGCCAGCGTCGCCGGATCGCAACTCACGACTACCACCCGATCGATGTGCCGCGCGATCACGGCTTCTATCACCTGCGGCCCACAACCCGCCCGCGGCGGATCGAAGAGAGCGGCATCCAGGTGAGCGGCGATCGTCGGCAAGAGCTGCTCCACGCGGCCGAGGTGAAACTCGACGTTGGCGAACCCGGCCAGATTGATCGCAAAGTCCGCCTGCGCGCTGGCGCTGGCTTCCACGCCGATGACGTGGGCCACCTGCGGCGCGATGAAACGGCTGAACAAGCCCACGCCACAATATGCATCCAGGATCGTATCCGTCGGGCTTAACTCCAACTTCGCCAGCACTTGATCGACCAGTGTGTCGATCAGCGCCGTGTTCACCTGGAAGAAACTCTCCGGCGAGACTTGAAACGCAACATTGGAAATTAGGCGTGGGAGGTTGGAAGCACGCACGCTGAGCCGCTGCTCTCCGGTGTGATCAACTTGCTGCTGTGCCTGTAACCATTCCTGCAACACCGGTTCGATGATGAGGCATTGATCGATTGGGGTGACGCGATGACTGCGGGCGGCCAGAAAACCGAGACGGCCATCCGGCGTGACATGAAATTGAGCGTGATTGCGATACTGCCACAGCGCCGGGCTGGGGATGATGTCGCGCACCGGCGGATCGGGAATCTGCCCCAGGCGCTGCAACTGCTCGCGCACGATGGCCGTCTTGAAACGCAGCTGCGCGGCATAGTCGATGTGCTGCCAGTGGCAGCCCCCGCACGAGGTGGACGCCCAGCCAAAATGCGGACAGCGCGGGGTCACTCGTTCGGGCGCGGGTTCGATCACTTCGACCAAACGGGCGCGCGCAAAACGCGCGCGATCTTCTTCGACGGTCACGCGGACGACTTCGCCCGGCAAGCCGCCCGTGACGAAGATCGCTTTGCCGTCGGCGCGGCCCAGCGCCGCGCCGCCATAAGTCATGGCGTCCAGGCGCAGCGTCAGGTCGTGGGAAGGGTGGGGGCGTGGCATACCCTGAATTATACTGCGGGCTGCCCAAAAGGCCGATCAGGCGTTTGGTCAAGGTAACGGCTTTATGCTATAGTAATTGCATGAAGAAAAAGAAGCAACGACAGAGTCTGCTGGCCGGCCGGCTCCTCATCGTGATTCTGCTCGTCGTGATGGCCCTGTACGGGTTCCTCATCGGGCCTATCCGCTATGCAGTGACCAACGACTTTTTGTTCGGCGGCCTGATCAGCATGCTGGTCGTCTTTGCCATCCTGGGCGCATTCTTCATGCTCACGTTGTGGCTGACCGGGTCGCGTGTGCTGCCGGTGAACTCGCGCGATCCGCGCGAAGCGGCCGCCGCCCGCCGGGTCCTATTCCTTTTTGCGCTGGGTGGTGACGTTGCCATGGCGGTGGTGCGTGAGGGTGTAGTAGAACCGGGACCCAATGGCGAGTCACGCGAGCATGCCGGCGGCATAGGTGTGATCGATGTGGACAGCACCAGCGCCGTAACGTTACATACGGCGATCGGCTTCAGCCGCGTCGAGGGGACAGGGCTGGTCTTCACCCACGAAACCGAACAATTGATGCACCTGATCGATCTGCGGATTCAATTTCGCACGCAGGAATTCGATTTCCTCACGCGCGACGGCATCCCGATCAAAGTCCGCCTTTCGCTGCGCTTCCAGATCGATCGCACAGAGTTCAACAGGAACCTGCACGCGCACGATCCTAAAGCACCCTATCCCCGGCCGCTCAAATGGTCGCGTCACCGAGTGGAACGCGCATTATCTGTCTTGCAAGTCGCCGATAGCGAGGGCAATCTTACTCGCTGGAACGAGCGCGTCATGGGCACGGGCCAGGGCATGCTGCGCGCCATCATCGCGGATTACACTTTGGATGGCTTGCTCGCCCCACAAGATCCGACTAAGAATCCGCGCGCAGAAATCCGAAGTTTATTGACTCAACGGCTTACACCAGTGATGGCCGGGCGGGGCATCAAAATTATCACCGTAGCGGTGGGTGTGATCTTCCCGGCCGACTTTGATCCCGAAAAGACTTTCGATCAGCAGAACCCGGCGCTGGATAAGATCACCGAGCAGCGCATCAAAGCCTGGAAGGCCGAATATGAAAGCCGTATGTTTAGAATCAGCGGCGAGGCTCAGGCCGAAGCGGAGCGGCAGCGTGAGAAGGCGCGTGCCCAGGCCAAGCTTGAAAGTCTGTTGCGCCTGGCGCAGGCGGTAGAACAAGACTTGCCGCCCAGCGGTGATCAAGATCAAGTCACCCAACATTTTTGGAGCGTCGTCAAAAAGATGACCGATGACCCCCAAACGCACGCCTTGTTGGATGATGAACTGTTGCGTTACATGATGCTGCAATTTGGGCGACCGCTCGATTTTCCAATGCTGCCTGGTCAAACGGACACTAATGAACCTCCGCCCACGACTTAGAGACCTTATCTCCACACTGATTTATTCACTGTGGCATGACGAACAAGTGCGCGCCTTCCTGCGCTTGCTCGTTGTGGTTGCGGCCGTCGTCGTACTAGGGTGGATCGGTAATGCCATCGTCCGGACCATCCCGCCTCCGACCGATCGGTATTTCGATCGGGAACAAAACTGCGCTTATAACGCAGAGTCGGCGGAAGCCCGGCCAGAGGGCGCTCCAACTATCCCCAGTCAATCTTTTTACGCCCAATGGTATATCCACAATACCGGTAATTGCAGCTGGGACGATCGTGTACAGTTCCGCCTGATCAGCGGCAATGTGCAAGTGATGACAGATACCCTGTCGGTACCGCCCTATGGTATTCCCACTACGGAACCGAACATCCCACCGGGGGGTACTTTTGCGCCCGTGGTTCAGATGGTCGCGCCACCCCAACCAGGGACTTACCTTACGACGTGGCGTTTGTTCACGCCAAACAACAATCGATTTGGGCCGGAGTTTACGTTCACCATCGAGGTCAGAGCTGAAGCCGATCTAGCCACGCCTGCTGCGCCGAAGCTCGTCATTGACTGGTGGTTCGTCGTGCCGGCGATCGTCGGTATTGTGATCGCCCTCATTTGTGCCGGGCAATTTGTGGCGCAGATGTACAGCCTCAAAGTGGTCGGGCACGGCATTGGCTTTGTGGTCAACACGACTTTTGGCCTGCCATTCAGCGGCGGAGCGATCACCGTGCATCACGGCCAGATCGAGGGCGATCCGGGCGACGATCACGAGATTTTGATGAAGCTGGGCGGGCCGGGCGTGTTGTTGATCAAGGACAATACGGCGGTGTTGACCGAGCGCGGCGCGCGTTATTCGGGTGTGCTTGGCCCGGAAGAGCACACGCTGAAGCCCTTCGAGCGCATCCGCATGATCTATGATCTGCGCACCCAGACCATGACGGGCACCGAACTCGGCGTCACCAAAGATGGCATTCCGGCGCGAGCGCCCGTCATTACGCTATTCCGCTTTATGAAGCGCATGCCCAATGAGCCGGACTCAGCGCCGAAGCATGCGCGCTTTTTGAGCGTACTCAGTCACTTCATCTGGAACACACCCCTGGGATCGGTGACTGAGCCGCCGGTGTCGCCGGAAGCGCTGCGCCAAGCCCTGTATGAAGTACACGTCAATCCGCCGAACAAGATCAAATGGACCAATACGGCCCACAACGCGGTGGCGGGTGGAGTGCGTGATGAGATCACGCGCCGCACCCTCGACGAGCTCTTTCTGCCTGATGATCCCGAACGCAATCCGCGCCGCGAAATTGCCGGGCAGCTGCAACAAGCAGGCAAAGGCATGTTGGCAGGACGCGGCATTGAATTGGTGGACAGCGGCTTTGCCAACCTGCAAGTGCCGCGCGATGTGATCACGCTGCGGCGCACGCTGTGGCAAACCGGCTGGGAAAAAGAATCGACGATCACTCGCTCGACCGGCGAAGCGGAAGGCTTCCTGCAGTTTCAGACGGCGCGCGCCGAAGCACAGGCCGAGCTGGTCAAGAACATCATTCAGGCGATCCGCTCGATGGATCAAAACAGCCAGGTCACGCTCAATGTGGTTGAGGCGCTGGCGCGCGTGATCGAACGCACCTTGCAGCGCGAAACGACGCTGCCACTGCCCGCCAACTCGCGGCGCGAAATGGAACAGGCGCTTGAGAAATTGCGCCGCGCCCTGCCACCTGGTGTGAAGTGAAACACTCATGGATGACTTCGCTATTCCGGATCTCTTGAAAGCGATCGATACGACACGTGTTGATCTTGATATTATGGCACGTTGTCAGGAAGCTTTGCGGTTGCACTACCGGGGCAAAACTGTCCAGGCCCTCGAACTGGGGCGAACAGTGGTGAGGCTGGCGGCCAAGGCCCGCTGCGTCGACAAACGCGACAGCGCGGCAGAGGCCCAACGGCGCACTTCTACCGGGATCGCTCTGTTATATCTGGCCTACATCCGGCATCTGTCTAAATCTCCCCGTGCTCAATTGACCGGCCAGCTGGCCGTGACGTGGTTGAATTACGATGAGCATCACCGCTTGCTCGCTGAATTGGTGCTGGCGCGTCTGATGTTGGAGGAAGATCGGGCTGATGTCGCAGCTGAGCATTATCGGGCTGCGTTATCCATCCTGGCCAAGCTGATCAACTTCCACCACCGCAAAAACAATTCGACCAAGGAGAATGAATATAGTCAGTTGTATCAAACGACACAACAAGCGCTCAATCACCTGTGGTTGCGCGATCGACGCAGCACCACAGCGCTAGAACTGTTAGCCGAAGAGACTCATGAGCCAGACTGGCTCGATCGGGTTCAGATTCCCTCCAGACTGATCTGGCCGGGGGATGATCCGGTTGGCTTGCAGCTCATGCCGATGCAGAGTGCCGAGCGTAACCGGGCCATCCTGTCGCCGAATTTTAAGCCGGTGCCTGGCACGCTAGACTACATTGAAATCGAGCAAGTATCCTTCAACAATCAATCTTATCAGATTGATGTGGTGCATCAACTGGGCGGCAAGTTCCGCATGCACGTCAGTCAGCCTTACTACGCTTTTCAATTTGCGGCAGCACATGACCCACCCCAGCCAGGTGAGCCATGTTACGCACTGGTACGCCAGTTCGATCGTCCGCCGCGATCCGATTATCCGATCGTCATTTTGATTCCAGAAGATAAACAGGCTTGGCTGGTATCCAGTCAACCTGCGGGTGCCGCGGAGACAATTATCGGCGAACGTGAATGGATCTTTTACGAAGGCGGTCCCAAGATCGCTGAATCCAAAGTGCAGGTGGTGGGTGTGGTGGTGGCTATTTTGACACCTTTACCTGCTCAAGCGGCGAGCAGTTCAGCCTAGACTTCCGTAGTGGGCACATTCCTTCATAGGTAGGTAAGGACTTTCCATGCCAGACTTATTACCGCCCGTTAAATTCCGCGAAGAAATCCTGGAACCCGTCGCTGATCTGCTGCGCGCCGGCGAGTCGTGCGCGCTGGTGGGGGTAAGTGGTTCCGGCAAGTCCAGCCTCGCGCGCCATCTCACCCGTGCCGATGTGCGATTGCACTACTTTGGCGCGCGGGCGGCGCAGGCGTTCATCTTGTATCTGAACTGCAAGCCGTTGGCGCTACAGCCGCCGCACGCGCTCTACCTGCATGCGCTCGAACAGCTGATCCGCGCGGCTGAGGAGTTGGATGGGAACTTCACACCACTGCGACCGGCGCTCACCGAGCTGCTGCTGGATGCGCAGCGCAGCCCGGAGACTCTGGCTAAACGCAATCTCGATCGAGCGATCGATCGCGTGGTGCGAGCCGGGGCGGAGTTGATCGTCGGCCTGCTGGACGATTGTGATGAACTGTTGGCAAAAGCGCCGCCGGTGTTGTTTACGGATTTGCGCGAACTGCGTGACAATCACAAGCGGCACAGCGTCTATCTGACGTTGACGCGGCGCGACCCGGCCCTGCTGCGCCGTGACCTGCCGGAAGCGCGGCGCTTCACGGAGTTGATGGCAGCTGCCGATCACGTCATTCCGGTGACGCCCTATCTGGAAGCCGATGCGTTCTTCATGATCCAGCGCTTGTCGGCGCGGCAAGAGACTGCGCCGCTGCTGTCGTATAGTGAAAAGCGGCGACTGTATGAATTGAGCGGCGGACATCCCGGTCTGATTCGCGCCATCTATCAGGCCGTGCGGCGCAATCCGCCTGCGCTGGAAATGGTGACCGCGAAACAACTCACCGCCAACGCCGAGGTGGATGAGGAGTGCAGCAAGATTTTGAAGAGTGTGGAAGAAGTGGAGCAGACTGATCTAGGCCGCATCGCGGCACGGGCCACGCCCACCGATGACGGCTTGCGGCGCTTGAAACGGCGCGAACTGGTGCGCGTGCTCTCGGTTGGCGCGCAAGTCTTTTCGCCGGTTTTCGAAGCGTATTTGCGCCTGAAATTTGGCGTTACCAGCGCGCTCACGCCTCTGGAGTTCTTTGACGCGCCACACTACGTGCGCGTGCAGGATCAACTCATCACTTCGTTGAGCTGGCCGGAGTACGTCGTGCTGCGTCACCTCTACTCGCGCCGTCCGCAAGTCTGCCGCTCCGCCGATCTAATCGAAGCCGTGCGCCCGGCCGAAATGGGCAAACCCGAGGAGCGTGCGCGGGGCAGTTCGGCCGAGCGGTTGAGCCAATACATTCTGCACATCAGAGCGAAGATCGGCCCGGCGGCGCAGCACATTCATCACGAACCCGATGGCTATCGCTTTTCGCAGTAAAATGTTGCGCGCTCTCTGTCCGCATCGGCGCGCAGTGAGCGTGTGTGAATCATCACCAGCGAATTTAATCAGGAGTTATTCATGCCCGTTTCCCTTCACCTTTCCTCCGCCGTCCGCGCCGCGCTGACCAACCATCACCCCATCGTCGCGCTTGAATCGACGTTGATTACGCACGGCCTGCCGCGCCCCGTCAATCTCGAGGTGGCCCGTCGCCTCGAAGACGTGGTACGTGATAATGGTGCTGTGCCGGCCACGATTGCCATCCTCGACGGTGAGATCTACGCCGGGTTGGAACCCGATCAACTCGCTCGGCTGGCGAACACCGACAACGTGCGCAAAGTCAGCCGTCGCGACTTGCCGATCGTCATCGCGCAGAAGGGCCACGGTGCCACGACGGTCGCCGCCACGATGTGGGTCGCGGCGCAGGCCGGCATCAAGATCTTCGCCACGGGTGGCATCGGTGGGGTGCATCGCGGCCAGCCGTTCGATGTCTCCGCCGATTTACCTGAGCTCGCCCAGACGCCGGTCGTCGTGGTGTGCGCGGGCGCGAAAGCCATCCTCGATCTGCCCCTCACCCTCGAATGGCTGGAGACGCACGGCGTGCCGGTGTTGGGCTTTGAGACCGATACCTTCCCCGCGTTCTATTCGCGCAGCAGCGGCCTGCCCATCGATGCGCGCTGCGACACGGCGGAAGCCGCCGCGCAGATCATTCGCGCGAAGTTCGAACTTGGCTTGCAGGGTGGTTTACTCATCGGTGCGCCGATACCCGAAGAATTCGCCGTCGCCAACGCAGACATCGAACCGGTGATTCAGCAAGCGCTGCACCTGGCCGAAGCGGAGCACATTCGCGGCAAAGCCATCACGCCGTTTCTATTGCTGCACGTCAGCGAGTTGACCGGCGGCGAAAGCCAGAAAGCCAACATCGCCCTGCTGGAGCACAACGCCTGCGTCGCCGCGCAGATCGCCAGAGCGTTATGAGTAGACAAGGAAACAAGGAAGCAAGTAGTCAAGGATTTCCTTGTCTACCTGCCTACTTGTCTACTTTCTACTCGATTTTCAATTAACCTTCAACTCTGCTTCATCTCCGCTTAAGCCTACTCTTGCATACTTTGATTGTAAGTAATTCCTTCCTCCCAATCTGAATCGCCCGACCCTTAGGCAAGGTCGGGCGATTTAGGTTTAGGGGGCAAGCTGCGCATGCTATAATCGCCCCAGATTGTGCCAAGGAGTGAGAAGAATTCTGTGATGAAAAACGTGACCCGCCTGCTGATTGTTTTCGTCATTTTGTCAGTTACTCTAGCCGGTTGTCTCAATCCGGTTTCGGTATTGACCAACACGGGGCCCACACCCGCTAGTGGACGCGTGCGCGAACTGCCCGGCCCGACGACGGTACCCGCGAACGGGGCCACCCGATCGGCCGGGCCGCTCGATACGGCCGAGTTGATGCGCGCGCCAGTGACCGCTGCCGATCAGACCGATGAAAAACTCATCAATACGGTAGACATCCCGATCGCCGATCTGCGCGAGCTCGCCATCCGCTTCAAGGGCGTGCCCGCGGATGCTCCTCTGAAAAATTGCACTACCGCCCCCACCTATAACGTCGGCGATCAAGAAAAATTCTCGGTGATGGATCAAGATAGCCTGAAGACTTTCACGGTGGACGCTACGCTGATCACCAAGACCGATACGGCTTACATGTGGCTGGATAACAACTGGTTGAATCGTGTCGATCATGCCGCCTTGACGAAATCCGCGCAGGTCTTTAACGATAAGATCGTGCCGCGCAACCACGCCTTGTTCGGCCAGGAAGACACGCCCGGCATCGATTGTGATCCGCGCATCCACATCCTTAACACCTCTAACACCAACGCGGGCGGTTACTTCTCGTCGATCGATATGGTGACGCGGCAAGTGCGCGAAGACTCCAACGAGAAGGACATGGTCTACATCGACATCGAAGGCAGCGGCGGCCCGCAAGCCGTCAGCTCCGGTTATTACGACGGCGTTATCGCTCATGAGTTTCAACATCTCATTCTGAATCACCAGGATAAGAATGAAGACACTTGGGTTAGCGAAGGCATGTCGGAACTGGCGATCTTCTTGAACGGCGACGACCCCGAAGCCGATTTCATCGCGGCCATGAATCCCGACATTCAACTCAATGCGTGGCCGGACGGCGGCGTAGCCGGCTCGGAAAATTACGGCACGGCCTTTTCTTTCATGCTCTACCTCTGGGATCGCTACGGCGATGCCGGGGTGCAAGCCATCGCGGCTGAACCGGCGAATGGATTGGCCGGTATTCAGAAGGTGCTGGACAAGATCGACCCCGGCAAGCAGGTGAACGATCTTGTAGCCGACTGGATGATCGCGCGCCTGTTGGATGATCCGTCGCTTGAGAATGGCCGCTATGGGTACAGCAAAACCGATCGGGCCAAGGTTGAACCGCGCCAGACGATCGATCAGTATCCCTTTACCGAGCAAGCCAGCGTTCATCAATATGCCGGCGATTACACAGAATTCAGCGGCCCGCGTGACCTCTCGATCGATTTTGCCGGCTCGACGAAGGCGCAGATGATCGACGCGCAGCCGCACAGCGGCCAGTATTTCATGTGGAGCAATCGCGCCGACGTGGCCGATCTGCACTTGCAACATGAGTTCGATCTGAGCAACGTCAAGAACGCCACGCTGAAATACTGGACATGGTACGATCTGGAAAAAGACTGGGACTATGCCTATCTCAGCGTGTCCGAAGATGGCGGCCAGACCTGGAAGTTAGTGAAAGCGCCGTCGATGACGGACAGCAATCCGACGAACGCCAATTACGGCTGGGGCTATACCGGCAAATCGGGTGGAGGCGATCAGGCGCAGTGGATTCAAGAGTCGGTGGATCTATCGCCGTATGCGGGGAAGAAGATCGTCGTGTCGTTCGACGTGATCAACGATCTCGCCGTCAATCGCCCCGGCGTCGCCATCGACGATGTGGAAGTGCCGGAGCTCAACTACCAGTCCGATTTTGAGAAGGACGATGGGGGTTGGCAGACCGCCGGCTGGATTCGCACCAACAATTTTGTGCCGCAGGACTATACGGTGCAGTTGGTGAGCTTTGGCAAAGATGGCAAGATCAGTGTGTCGCACTTGCCGGTGAATGCGGATAACACGGCTAAATGGGACATCCCACTCAGCCAGTTGGAGAAAGCTATTGTGGTCGTCAGCCCGATGGCCTCTAAGACGACTGAGGTTGCGCGTTACAGCTGGTCGGCGCAAGAAAAATAGAGGTTACACAGACCCCGGGATTCATTATGAATCCCGGGGTGGGTCTAGGAGAGCGCTGAAAAACCCGCTCAAAGCCCCGTCCTCGGGGCGGTTCCACGCGTGAGATCGCCGCCGGGGACGGCGGCTGGAGCACTTTTTCATCAGACTCCTAGTCCTTCGGAAAGATTTGCACTTCGCCGCGTTTCATCGCTTCGTATTCGTTGACGAGCTGCTGTTTGCGCTCATCCGCCGCTTGGCGTCCGGCGTCGAGCGCCACTTGATAGCGCTGGCGGGCCTGGCCGCGCAAGCTATCGCCGCTTTGTGGAGTCAACAACAGCGTCACAGCGCCGCCAATAATGGCGCCGGCGATCACGCCACCCATAAACATCAAGATTTTGCCCATCGGTTTGTCTCCTGCCAAAATGTGTAGGATGATTATACTCTGAAACGTGATGAATGACATCTATTCAGTGCCGCCCGAGTATAACGCAAAAGTGTTGGTGACTTGTGGGATACGCTCCTGCTGGATGGCACATCCAGCGTCTGGTGGCGCCGGATGTGCCCGCTTCGCGCAGCGCGAGCGTGGCCGGGCAGTATGCACACCCTACAGTTTTGCGTTATACCCGTGCCGCCCACACCCACCAAAGGATAAGTCATGACTGAACAACGCATTGCTAAACTACTGCAACTTGCCCCTCAAAATCAACTTGACGCTATTGCCATCATGCCCGGCCCCAACATGCAGTACTTTAGCGGATTGCACTTTCACTTATCGGAGCGGCCTACGGTGGCGCTCTTTCCGGTGAAGGGGCAGCCCGCGCTGATCTGCCCGGCCTTCGAAGCGACCAAGACCCAGCGCAGTCCGATCGCGTGGCAGCTCTTCACCTACGTCGATGGACAAGATCCGCTGGAGGCTTTTCAAGCCGCGTGTCGCGCTCTGCAACTCGATCGATCCCGCCTGGGCCTGGAGGCCTACAAGATGCGCGTGCTGGAATTGCGCCTGTTCGAGAAAGCGGCAGCGGCCATCACCTGTGAAGCAGCTGATCATTTGATCGAGCAGTTACGCCTGATCAAGGATGCGGACGAGATCGCTCAGATGCGCCGCGCGGTGGCGATCACCGAGCAGGCATTGGACGAAGTGCTCAAGGTGGTGCGCGTCGGAATGACCGAACATGCCGTCGCCAATGAATTGACGCTGGCTCTGCTGCGCGGTGGGGCCGAAGCGCTCGCGTTTGATCCGTTGATCCAATCGGGTCCGAATACGGCTCTGCCGCATGTCAGCGCCAGCGAACGCGTGATTCAAGCGGGCGAGGTGTTACTGCTCGATTTCGGCATCACCATTGACGGATATAACAGCGACATCACACGCACCTTCGTCGTCGGGCAGCCACCCAGCGCTGAGTTCAAGAAGATCTATGAAACGGTCAAGCAAGCCAATGCGGCCGGTCGCGCGACGGCGAAGCCGGGCGTCACCGGGCAGGACGTCGATCGAGCTGCGCGCAAAGTGATTGTGGAGGCGGGCTACGGTCAATACTTCACGCATCGCACCGGGCACGGCCTCGGCCTGGAAGGTCACGAGCCGCCGTACATGGTGGAAGGAAATGTAGTGCCATTAGAAGTCGGCAATACGTTCACCGTTGAACCAGGTATTTACGTGCCGGGGCTGGGCGGCGTGCGCATCGAAGATGATATGGTGATTACGGACAACGGCGCAGAGAGTTTGACGACGTACGATCGGGAGTTGCGGGTGATCGGGTGAGCAGTTAATCAGGGATTAGGCGATCGGAAAGACAAACCTCCCAGAGGCTTGTAGCCTCTGGGAGGTTTTTGATTTTATCATATTCGCTCACATAGACGTTGTCCGCTGAGTCTACGGCCACATCTGACGGATTGAGAAAGTGTGCGTTATCCGCGCCACCCACGCCGGTGACGCCAGCGAAGAATGACTCCAGCAGTTGATGCGCGAGGTAAGCTATGGATACAGTTGCCGTTCAACTCCCGAAAACCTTATATGACATCGTGGCCGAACGCGCGGCGGCGCTCAATCAATCGCCGTCACGTCTCGTCGAAGAAGTCCTGGCAGAGCAGTTCATGCCGCATCATCCTTACGTGGAGACGACGCAGAGCCGCAGCGGGCCACGCGCCGCCATTAAAGGCACACGCGTTGGCGTCGAAGTGATCGTCGGCTACACACAAGCGGGCTATTCGCCGCGCGAGATGGTCGACGACATTCTGCCGCAGTTAACGCTGGCGCAAGTCTATGATGCACTGAGTTACTACGAAGATCACCGCGCCGAGGTGGACGAAAGCATTCGTCTCAATACGCCGGAGGCCTGGCGTGATCGCTTTCGCCAAACGATGGGCGCCACCGCGGCTGCTCAATTGCTGGGCGAGGTGAGCGATGGCGCGCGCCAGACTCCTCATTGACGAGGCATGGCTTTAACATCGCACACAGCGGGGTGTCTCACATGACGAGACGCCCCGCTGTTTGATTGTTTGATTTGAAGCGCCAGCGCAGCCTCATCAGCAAAAGGCCCAACGTTGATGGCAATCTATTTTCGGACGAGCGGCAGATACACCGTGAACCGCGTTGTCGCTGACGTCTCCACAGAAAGATTCCCGGCTCGATCGACGACACGCCCATAGACCTTGCCAAAACTTTGCAGTGTCCAGGTGATGTCAGTCGTCGATCCTATTGCAACATACTCCGAGGGCTGTGCGAAATCGGGCGTGTTGCTAAGCTGAATCGCGCCCACGCCACTATTGTCATCGGTCGCCGTGACGCGCACGATGACACTGTTGGTGTTCAATGCAAAGACCGATTGCACGGTTGGCGATACGATGATTTGAATCGTGGGCGTTGAGGGCACGATCGGATCATAGAGGATGTCATCCTGAACCGGCCCGAACTGCGTGCCATTGGCATCGCGGTATTTGGCGTAGACGGTGTACGGCAAGCGCTGATTACCATTGATGGGCAGTACCCAACCCCCATCGGTTGTGGTAACGGGCAGCCAGACCGTTGTGTTGCTCCCTGCACCAAAGCCGCCATCATTGCTGATCTTCATGCTGTCAATACTGTCCGCCGCATCCCAGGTGAGACTCAGTGAAACCGTTGGGATGTTGGTGTATAACGCACCCTCGTCAATCGATAAACTGAAACCGGGGTTGTAGGTCGATTGCGCTTCGAGCATGGTGAGATTGCCTAAGCCATCGTCCAGCTGGGCCGTGTTGATGATCGCGGTGCCGATCGGCGCGGCTTGCACAGTCACGGCGTATTCGACAATCACAGGTGTGCCCGAGACGACTGCCCCCGACCAGATCAGCTGTCCACTGCCGAAGATGATGGGCCGACCATCACTGGCTTGGGCGCTGCTCCCGATATAGGTTGTATGTACCGGGATGGGATCGGTGATACGGGCCGTTGCAGTGATGGCGCTGCGGTTACGGAGCACAAGCGTGTACGTCACTGTATCGCCGCTTTCGACATTGGCGAGGCTTACCCTCTTGTAGGACGTGGACAGATCGGGTTGATTGCCAGATCGCGCTTGCACCGATACCGGCAGGGTGGCATTGTTTTGTCCGCAGGCATTGGCGACGGTCACGCCGATCGTGAACGAGCCTGGGGAAGCAAAGACCTGATCGAGTGTGTTGAAGTTGCTGCCAGTCGGCGCAGCATTGACTGTCCACGTGTAGGTGAACGGTACGGTCCCGGTCGCGTTCGCCGTGAAGCGTACTGCGTCGCCGGCGAATACGTCGCTGGCTGGAGCGCGTGTGAGGTCGACCGCTGAGACGGGATCGCACGCGGTGTTGACGATCAGCGTCACCGGCACATCGCTCTGTGCGTGACCAGAATCATTGCTGCTCACGCGCAAAGTCGTGGTGTAAGTGCCAACCGAGAGTCCAGTGGCATTAAAGTTGACCGCGACATCTTTCGAGGTTGACATGGTCAGTGTGCCGGTCAACGGGGCGGCACTCAACCAGCTAACCGACGGGATTTCTGCCAGTGACCACGAAAGCATGCCGGTGCCGTCGTTGCTAATCGTCAGATAGCGCAGCCCGGCATCACCCGTCGTGAGCGTCATAGCCAGCGTCGGCGGATTTATCCAGCGGGCCGCTGCTTCATACGCGCCCATGTCCACCGCATCGCCCATGATGCGTGGATGGTTGTCCAGATCGGTGGATACGGTGACACTGAGGTTGTTCCCGGCGTCAATCGCATATGAAGCCGCCTGCAGGCGATAGTTGCCGATGGTGGTGGGCGAGGCGGTCGCCGCGATCGGCGCAACAAAGTTCGGATCAACGTTCAAGTTACCGGTGCCGGTATAGCCGCCCTGCACATCGCTGTAGGTGATGAGCGAGGCACTACTATCGCTGTTGTAAATCTGCGAGCCAGTGATAGCCGCGTTGCCCCAGATAATGCTGTTGACCAGGGTGGAGACGCCGCCGTTGACGTTGTATAGGCCGCCGCCGCTACTGCCCGCCTGATTGCCGCTGAAGGTAACATTGATCAACGTGGAGTGGCTGCTGTCGTTGTTGGACAGTCCGCCGCCGTAGCCAGAGACGTTGGTTGCTTTGTTGCCGCTGAAGAGGACGTTGATCAGCGTGGCTGTACTGGCGCTGTTGATCAGCCCGCCGCCATAGTTCGCGGCTGAATTGCCGCGGAAGATGACGTTGATCAGCCTGGAGTTACTATTGCTGAAGTTAGTCATCCCGCCGCCGCAGCAGCCTGCGGTCGAGTTACCGCTGAAGGTGACGTTGGTCAGTATGGGGTTGCTGCTGTTGTTGTTTTGCAGCCCGCCGCCGCTGCCAGCGGCTTGGTTGCCGCTGAAAGTGACATTGGTCAGCGTGGGGTTGCTGCCGTCGTTGGCCATCCCGCCGCCGGTGTCAGCCGTGTTGCTGATGAAGGTAACGTTGGTCAGCGTGGGGCTACTGCTGGTAATGTTGTTCATCCCGCCGCCACCGCTTGCTGCTGAATTGCCGTTGAATGTGACAGTGATCAGCGTGGGGTTGCTGCTATCGAAGTTGGCCATTCCGCCGCCGCTGTCAGCGGCCTGGTTGTCGCTGAAGGTGACGCTGATCAGCGTGGGAGCGCTGCTAAAGTTGGCTATCCCGCCGCCGTTCCAAGCGGCCCAGTTGTTGCTGAAGGTGACATTGGTCAATGCGGGATTGCTGTCTCCGTTTAACATCCCGCCGCCGTTGACAGCCGTCGCCCGGTTGGCGCTGAAAGTGACCGTAATCAGCGTGGGGCTGCTGTTGTTGGAGTTATTCATTCCACCGCCGCTAGTGGCTGTGTTGCTGATGAAGGCGACATTGGTCAGCGCGGGGTTGCTGCCGCTGTCGTTTTTCATCCCGCCACCGTAGTCGGAGGTTGCCGTGTTGCTGATGAAAGTGACGTTGGTCAACATAGGGCTACTGCTGTCGTTGCTCATCCCGCCGCCGCTGCCGGAGGTTGCTGTGTTGCCGCTGAAAGTGACCGTGATCAATGTGGGATTACTGCTGTTGGTGTTCCTCATCCCGCCGCCGCTGCCTGCGGCCTGGTTGCCACTGAAGGTGACGTTGGTCAGCGTGGGGCTGCTGTTGTTTCCGTTGTACATTCCGCCGCCGTCAGAGGTGGCCGTGTTGCTGATGAAAGTAACGTTGGTCAGTGTGGGGCTGCTGTTGTTATTATTCATCCCGCTGCCCCAATCTCCGGAGTTGTCGCTGAAAGTGACATTGGTCAGTGCGGGGCTGCTGTTGTTGCCGTTTCCCATCCCGCCGCCGCTGTCGCCGGAGTTGTTGCTGAAGGTGACAGTGATCAGCGTGGGGCTGCTGCTGTTGTTGCCCATCCCGCCGCTGCCGGAGGTTGTCGTATTGCTGATAAAAGTGACGTTGGTCAACGTGGGAGCGCTACTCGAGTTACCCATCCCACCAGCGCCGTCAGTGGCCGTGTTGCTGATGAAAGTGACGTTGGTCAGCGTGGGGTTACTGCTGCTGTCGTTGTTCATCCCGCCGCCGCCGCAGCAGCTACCAATGGCTTGGTTGCCGCTGAAAGTGACCGTGATCAAGGTGGGACTGCTGCTGTTGCTGTTTTCCATCCCACCGCCGCTGTCAGTGACCTGATTGTTGCTGAAGGTGACGTTGGTCAGTGTAGGGTTGCTGCTGTTGTAGTTGGCCAGCCCGCCGCCAAAGCCGCCTTGGTTGCCGCTGAAGGTGACATGGGTCAACGTAGGCGCGCTGTTGTCGTTGAACATTCCACCGCCCCAGCCTTCGGTCGAGTTGCCGCTGAAAGTGACATTGGTCAGTGCGGGGTTGCTGTTTCCATTGGACATCCCACCGCCGCTATTGCCCGTGTTGCTGATGAAGGTGACGCTGATCAGCGTGGGAGAGCTGTTATTGTCGTTTCCCATCCCACCGCCGCCGGAGGTTCCCATGTTGCTAATGAAGGTGACGTTGGTCAGAGTGGGGTTGCTGCTGTTGTTGTTAGCCATCCCGCCGCCGCCGCTAGCCTGGTTGCCGCTGAAGATGATGTTGGCCAGTGTGGGATTGCTGCCATCGATGTTCATCCCGCCACCGTTATCAGGCGCGCTTCCGGCAGTGATGGTAAAGCCGTCCAGCACAGCAGTTTGGGTCACGCCATAGCCGGTGACAACATGATAGGCATTATTGCCTTGAATGTCGTTCCACGTCTCGGCGATGTGGTTGCCATCGGTGTTGGTGTCATTGCCGTCCAGGTCACCGCTGAGAATGGACTTGTAGAGTGTCCAATTGCGCTGGGTGCGCAGCGTTTCGCTGATGCCATAGCCGCCAAAACCGCCATAGAGTGCCACGCCCGGCTTGAGCGCGAAGGTCGCGGTGCGCGTGACGCCTGAGGTCGGCGTGTAGACACCGTCGGCCACCCAGAGCTCGTCGCCATTGATAGCGACATCAAGCGCGGGCTGCAAGGTGACGTAGGCCGTAGTCCATGAACTACCGTCATGGGTTGGGCCGGGTGCGCTCGCATCCACGTAAATAATGCCGGGGTTGGCGCGCGCGGTCGGCGCGTTGGTCAGGAATAACGTTAACGCGGCCAGACTCATCACGACGAGCGACATGATTACGAATATGCGTTTGAAGTGTAACATGCTATTCTCCTTGAGGGCCATGTAGATTGAGGTGAAGATAAGCTTCGACGAAACGGGTTGATCCGGAAGTCCAAAAGTGGCATTGAGTGTGATGTATAGCTTCCTCTTTTCCCGGTTGCGCCAAGTACATTGCTGCATCATGGGGACATGTCAAATAAAGACGCAGGCACCGCCGAGTAATTTCGGTAGCGCCTGCGTAATCCATAAAGAACAGCCGACGTGTGAAGCGATCAAGGATCGTTCTCCGTCAGTCTGCCTCCCCTTGGCATGGATAGTATAGATCAGTCTGCGTCAATTGTCTATCTCTGGTGATTATTCCAACGTATTGGCGGCCTGTGAAGCCAAAGATGAGGAAGATCGTCACTGTCGGGAGGTGATAATTTGCAGGGTTAGCACGAAGAGTGGAGAAGATTCGAGAGGCGATGGAGCAGTGGGTGAGGATGTGAAATGGTTGGCATTCCCGTGCCGAATAAGGTATGATTCCGGCCATGAGGTAAGTCAGATGGCAACGGCCAATGTCGCACTTCCCAATGCGGTTCAACCTGCGGAACCCTGGCTGATCATCGAGCAAAAGGTGCGGGCCGCGGTTGAGCGGATTGTGTCGCTTGCGCGACCGCAGACGGTCATCGTGTTCGGTTCATATGCCCGTGGCCAAGCGCAACCGGGCAGTGACCTCGATGTACTGGTCATCGTGGATGACACGCTGGCGAATTGCCGCTCGGAAAGTGTGAGATTACGCCGCGCGCTGCGGGGTATTCCATACCGATTGACATTGTGGTGGCGCGGCGCAGCGACGTAGAGCGCTTGCGCGACACGCCCGGCTTACTGTACGAGACAGCGTTGAGCGAAGGGCGGGTCATGTATGAGCGCGCGTAAAACAAACCTGCCGCCGGACTGGTTGCGCCATGCTGAAAGCGATCTGGTCGCCACCCCGTGCTGACGTCTCCGCGAGATTGGAGTACAATAGCAGCAGTTCATCGCTGGGGAGACTACCATGGCTATTACCGAGAGAATCCAACAGTACGTTCAGAGACTACCCATTGCTTTCCAGACAGAGGTGCTTGATTTCGTCGAGTATCTTGTCACGAAGGCAGAACATGACACGAGTCGTGAAGAAGAACAAGATTGGTCGGCCTTATCTCTGGCGCTTGCCATGCGGGGAATGGAAGACGAGGATGTCCCCGCTTACACCATCGCTGATCTAAAGGTGGTGTTCGCATGAAACAGGCAGGGCAAATCGTCCTGTTCCGGTTTCCTCACACCAATTTGGAAGAAGGCAAGCCGCGACCAGCACTTCTGTTGGGCAAGTTGCCTGGCAAATATGATGACTGGCTGATTTGCATGATTTCATCACAGATACGACACTCCATCTCAGACTTTGACGAAATCGTGGAAGAAGCTGACACCGACTTTGCGGACAGTGGCCTGAAAGCAGCCAGTCTCATTCGAGTGGGGCGTCTTACCGTTGTAGACGGAGAGATTCTTCTGGGAGCCATCGGCCAGATAGCAACTGATCGACTTCAGCGCATCAAAGGTCGCTTGGCTGAATGGCTCCTACGATCATAGCACCAGAGGGATGACAGAGGGCGAGGTCAACCCTCGCCCTTTTTGTTTGTGTCATTATCGCTCACTCCGCCGCGATCGCCCACAATTCCGGCGCGCCCACATCGATCTGAAAATCCAGGTTTTTCAACCAGTCATCGCGGCCGGCTTCCAACGAGAAGATTAAGTACTCCAACATCTTGCGCGCATCTTCGGCGGAGACAACCGCCGGGGTCAGCTTCACACCGCTCGGACGCGAGATGGCTTTCAGCATGGGCGGCTGCTGTAACATCTGCAAGCCCGCTTGCTTGAAAGTCATGATCGATAGTTCCCAAGCGGGCACGCTCATCACGCGCGGCTGCGCCCAGAATTGGCGCGCTTCATTGCTGCGATTGCCGCCCTGCGTCTCGCGCTTGATCAAGTTGACGCTGCCCCGAAAAATCCACCAGGGACGCCACGTCGTGACCTTGAGAAGATTCGACTGAGCATACTGAATCTCGACGGGCTGCGGACCGCTATCGGCCAGGAGCAGACCCGCGCCACACTGCGCACAGGCGATCGCCAGATCGTCATCGCCGGGCGTTAGCGGAGTGCCGCACGCGGGACACCTCACCACGATCAATGTCATTCCAGCCATTTCTTGACCTCTTGATTCAGATTAACACCATCAGTCAACATGGATGTCCAACTGAAATCCTGATCGCGCTTGACGGCTTTGCGCGCTTCCCGATCGATCTGCTCTACTTCTTCGCCGTAACGAAACAGGCGATAGCCGTTGATGATCGCCAGGATGCCCAGCACCGGTGGAATCAGCAGCACGGCCCAGCCATTGTTTTTGCTATTATGAGAAAAGGCCATTACTTGAAAAGCAAAAGCCGTGCCGTGCACCAGCAGCAGATTGCCCACGGCCATGCCCCCCACCAACATCCCGGCGCGATAGAGAATGTTTCCGGGCGCTTTGCCATACAGAATCTTGTTGTTCACGCCATCGACCACGACTTGATAACTGCGATTGCGATACTCGTAACGCGCCACCCACAACGGATAGTACACCACCGATAAGCGCTGGCGTAGCAAATAGAACTTTTCCAGATACGTGGATGATAGGCTCTTCTTGCTGCGCGCCACCTGCTGGAAATAGGTGTCCGCTTCGGTAACCGCATCGGTGGGCGATTCGGCGACTTCAAAGACCATGCCCTCGGCGCTGAGCTGATCTTGATCGAACGGCTCGAAGTGCTGGCCTGTGATCGGTACGTGGTTCACGCCAAATTCCGAGACATCCACGGCCGCGTCGTTCCACTGCATCTCTTCCAGCACTTCCACTTCCACCGGCTTGGTGCTGTCTTTATCGCGGCGCACGCGGCCCAAGCGCCACCCGGCGACCATCGCCAGCACGCGCCAGAACGGCAGATAGGCGAGGAAGACTTCCTTGATCTCGGCCTTGCGTTTCAAGTCGGCGGCTTTGTTCATACCGTTAAAGAAATTCAGCACGGTTTGTTGAGCCTGATCGCGCGTGATCAAGCGGCGCAATTGCCAGCGGCGCACACCGCGATCGCCTTGCACGAACAGCCGCTGCTGGCACGAGGGGCACGTCACCAAGCGCGCACCTTCGGGGATGGGCACGGTACGCGCGCAAGCCGGGCAAGTCAGTCCTTTGGATTGATTATCGGTCATAGCACTTTACACCTTAGCCGAGATCGCCACAGCCAGCGAGAAGAACACGATCGCCAGCAGCGGCGCGCCGATCACAAACAGGCTGAAGTTGATGAACAACGACAGCAGCGACAATACGAAAAAGGCCGCGAACGCCGCCATACCGATCGAGACGTAGGGCATTTCCCATTTGGCCGGATAAATATTGGCGAAGACTTTGCTGCTGGCGGCATCGACGATGGCCGTAAAGCGGCGATTGTTGAACGTATACTTGCACACATAGACCGGCAAGTGCACCAGCGCCGTCTCGCGGATGTTCTCCGGCGCGATATGTTGATCGTCGATCAAGCGCTGCTGCATCGTCTCGAAGGGAACCGTCGGCGGCACGATCAAGCCATCGGCCTGAGCATCGAACGGAACCAGATCGGATGGAGGAATGTTGAGGCGTCCGAGTTCGCTGACCGAGAGCGCGGCGGCCGGCATCAATAAGACGCGCTCGTCATTCTGCGCCATGGCGCGCACCAGCCACATGGGGAAATACTCAAAAGACACCGCATCGACTTTGGACTTGCGGTCGAGGTCTTTCACCGTGGCGTTGCCCGCCATCCAGCGATTCAACGCCGCGCGCGCCCCGTCTTCGCGCACCGTCGGGCGCACCAGATAGTGAAAGACCGCGCGTGACTTATCGACGAAATTGGTCGCACCGCAGAACCGGCACGTTACAAATGGCTGGCCTTGTTCCACCGTCAATGGTGCGGCGCATTGACGACAGTTGATGGATGATGCCCCGACCTGATCGGTCATGCGATCCTCCTGGTTAGATTTCGACCAGCATCGTCTTGCCGCGGTAAGTCACCTTATCGCCCTGCACCAGCTTGCGGCCACGGCGTACTTCCACTTTGCCGTTGACGCGCACCAGACCGTTTTGAATATCCAGCTTCGCCTGCCCGCCGGTCTCAGCTAGACCTTGCCACTTGATGAACGAATCCAATTTGATGTAATTATCCGTCACCGGCATGTTGGTTGGCATATCCATTTTCCTTCACTGTGTCAGACCTTCAGCACGATACTGATCGTCGTACCGTGTCCCACTTCACTGCGCGCCGCGATCGATCCGCCGTGTGCTATCACAATGCTCCTGGCGATGGCCAACCCCAACCCCGATCCGCCGCTTTCGCGCGAGCGCGATTTATCGGCGCGATAGAACCGCTCGAACACGTTGGGCAGATCGTCCGGGGCGATGCCGCTGCCGGTGTCGGCCACCTCGATCGTCACACGCGCCCGATCGGATCGCGCCGCCACCGTGATCGATCCCTGGGGTGGAGTATACCGCAATGCGTTGGAGATCAAAATCCCGATCGTCTGTTGCACTCGATCGGGATCGATCTCGATCGCCGGCAGGCTGCCAGCAATCTCAGAATGCAGCACCACTTGCTGGGCGGTCGCCTGACTTTCAAAGGAAGTGAGCGACTCACGCAGCAGCGCGGCCAGATCGGCAGGGTGTTTATTCAACGGCAGTTGCCCGGCTTCGGCCAGCGCCAAGGTGCGCAGGTCTTCCACCAGGCGCGTCAACAAAGTGACCTGCTTCAACACGGGCGCTAGATGTTCGACGTCCAACGGATACACGCCGTCTTGCATCGCTTCCAGGTTGCCGCGCATCACCGCAAGAGGCGTGCGCAATTCGTGCGCGATGTCGGCCGTCATGTCACGGCGCACTTGTTCGGACTGCTGCAAGTGATCGGCCATCACATTGAACGCTGTGCCCAATTCACTCAGCTCATCCGATCCCAGGCGCGCGGGATGATCATCCACGGCGACACGCGTGCCCAGGTCCCCCTGCGCCAATTGCTGGGCCGCGAAGGTGAGTTGATCGATCGGGCGGATGATGGCGCGAAACACAAAGAACCCGATCGCCAGCGCGGCGAGCAAGGCTAGGAAGCCGCCCATCAACACGGCGCGATTGACGCGCTCCAGGGCTGACTGCTGCATCAGGCTCGATCCACGGCCCGCCAGACCACTCGGCCCTATCATCATGCCTTGACCCTCGCCGCCCATCATCATTTGATGGAATTCACTGGTGGTGATCTGATTGGCCAGAATGACCACCGCGCCCAGGCCAATGCCGATGACGAGCGTGAAAGCGAGCATCAATTTCCAGAAGAGACTTAGCTTCATGCGCGATCCTGCCGATTGCGATGGAGGGAATGAGAGATTGAGAGACTGAGCGATGAATTCCCTCTATCTCTCTTTCTCTCCATCTCTCTATCACTGTACCTTGTCACTAAACTTGTAGCCCACCCCGTACACGGTCAAGAGATACGTCGGGTCACGCGGCTCGTCGCCCAGCTTCTGCCGCAGGTTCTTGATGTGCACGTCGATGCTGCGCTCGTAGCCCTCGTAAGCTTCGCCCTGCGCCACATCCAGCAGATCCATGCGGCTAAACGCGCGTCCGGGTTGAGAAGCCATGACCAGCAGAATATTGAATTCGCTGGGGGTGAGATCGATCGATCGGTTGTGTAGCTGCACTTCATGCTTGAGCGGATCGATCGACAGTGCGCCGATCGTAATCAGTCCAGATTGCTCGGGCACCGCAGTCGATCGGCGCAGCACCGTACGCACGCGGGCCACCACCTCGCGCGGGCTGAACGGCTTCGTGATGTAATCATCCGCGCCGATTTCGAGGCCGATCAGCCGATCGGTTTCCTCCACGCGCGCCGTCAACATGATGATGGGCACGTTGCTGTCGCGGCGAATCGCACGGCACACGTCGATGCCATCCAGCTGCGGCAGATTGAGATCGAGCACGATCAGATCAGGCTGTTCATGACGAAACACGGCGAGAGCCTGTGACCCATCGGACGCGGTGATAACCCGGAAACCGCTTTGTTCAAGGTACGCGCGCACCACTTTGACAATTTCCAGTTCGTCGTCGACGACGAGAATCTTCTGGCTCATGTGCCTATGTTACCATGAATAAGGAGGGGCGACTCAATGAGTCGCCCCTCCCCAGTTTTTCTGCGGTTCTGGTTTAGCCTTGCGGGCCAGCCGGCTGCGCGCCACGGCCCATCATGCCACCACGGCCACCCATCATCCCGCCAGGGACGCGACCACCCATCATGCCGAGACCAAAGCCCTGCTCAAAGTTGAACATCGGCATGTCATCCATGTGGTCGAGCATCCAGTCTGCTTGCTCCTGGGTCATGACGCCCTGCTTCACCAACTCAGCGAATGAAGTCTTCATCGCCTCAAGCGCAGTGGTCTTCAAGGTGTCCACAGAGACACCTTTGGCCTGTGCCAGTTGAGCGACCGTCTGGCCGTTCTGCAGAGCTGTATTCAATTCAGCATACGTCAGACCCAATTTCTTCGCGACGGCCGTCCATACTTGCTCGTGCATCCCATCAGCGCCCATCATCACGCCATGCATCGGCATCGTGTTGGTGTAGGTGCCGCCCTGGCCGCCCATCATCCCGCCAGGGACGCCATACGGCGCCGTGCCGCTGAACGGGCAGGTGTAGCCGCTCACCGCACAAGTCGCATTCGGCTGGCCGAACAGATTGCCCACCTGCGCCGACGCGAGCACCACATTGCCCAGCGCAATCACCGCCACAATCGTCACTGCAATAATCAAAACCTTCTTCACGTTACGCCTCCAGATATTTTGCTGTTTGCTTGCCGTTACTATACCAGGAACTTGTTAGGAACTTGTGAAGAAGGCGTAGGCGAATCATGAGGATTTGCCGGCCGGATCATCTTTGCCAATTTTGTCAAAGCGTACGATGAGCTGCTGCGGACGAATGGCCGACTTCCCTTTCACACGCGCTTTGGCCAGCTGCACGTATTTCTCGATCGTTTCATAACCCACATACTGACGGTCGAGTTGTTCGGCCACCTTGAGGGTCTGGCCCGATCCCGCAAAGGGATCGAGCACGACATCACCGGCATACGAATAGAGTCGAATCAAACGATCGGGAATTTCTTCAGGGAACGGGCAGGGATGATCGATCATAGCGGGCGGCACGGGCGCAATGTGCCAGACGTTGTTGGCGATGTCCATCGTAAACAGCCGGTTGATCGGAAAAGCCGATTTTTTCTTCTCCTCCCCGGTGACCTGTTTGTAGATCGGGTCGCCGGGCTTGCGAAAAACCAGGATATACTCGGTCATGATGTTGGGATAGTAATAACCGGGATACGGCTTCTGGATCGTCACCCCGGCGCGCTTTACTCCCGCAGTGCATTTGTGCCAGATGATATCTTGATGAAATTGCCAGCCCGATCGGCTGAGCCTTGCGATCAGATCGAAGGGAACGGGGTAATGTTGTCCCTTCAGCAGCACCGTGCCGATCACGATGGCGCAGAAGCCGCCGGGCTTAGTCACACGGTGTACTTCCTTAAAGATGCGCTCCAACCAGGCGAGATAGTCTTCATAATCGGCATAGCCCAGCGCGTATTTTCGCGTGCGATAGTGCTGCGCTTTGTCCGAGGCATGAATGTCGTAATCGATCGCATTCCAATAGGGTGGCGAGGTCACCGTCAGCGCCACCCTATCATCGCCCAGCTCGGGCATGGCTTCGCACGAATGTGCGTAAATGTGTTTGAACTTTTTAGGAGAAGCAGGAAGGGATTTCATAGCGACAAGTATAGCTGGAACGCGGACGCCAGTCAAACCTCATCGGGTTTATGCACAGTGTGCCTTTACCAGATACAGGCAGATTTATCGGATTCGGTTATTGATCAATTTGGCCGGGGATTGACACCCGTGCTATACTGTAGTAGCCAACCTTCCCTTTCGACCGCCTGGCGTCCGTGATGTCATGCACACGTGATGTTTGTCATCTATTACCATGATAGACAGCACTGACCTCTAATGTAAGATTAATCGAAAATATGAGAACTGGGTTAAACGCCCCACGCTGTGTGGGGTGTTTAACCCACGCCTAGGACTGGAGCTGCATCAATGTAGTTATGGCTGTTTTCGTATATGAAGATGCACCCGGCCTACCTACTTCACACTCAGGAGGTGCCAAGCCAGAAGCTTTATTCGTCACGTTTTCCCCGCAACAATTTGATTACTCGCATTGAGGAGGAAGGACTATGTCCAAAAAGTTAGTGATTCTCGTGAGTGTATTGTTGTTAGGTGCTTTCGTGTTGGCGGCATGCGGAACTCCAGCGCCAGCGCCCACGCAAGCACCGGTACAGGCCACGCAGGCGCCTGCCAAGCCGACGGATGCTCCCAAGCCCACAGAGCCTCCTAAGCCGACCGATGTGCCGAAGCCGACTGAAGTGCCGATGGTTATTCCCAACCTGGATGCCTTTAAGGCTTCAGGCCATGCCGATACGAAAGCCGCAGCCTTCAATGACTGGAACGCGGACAATCCGGCTGAGGTTCCAACCGCTTGCGCACGTTGCCACACTTCGCCCGGTTTCCAGGAGTTCATCTCCACGGGCAAAGTCGCTAAAGGGATTCCTGCTCCTGCCGGCACGTTTGAGTGCATGACTTGCCACAATGCGACTGCTTCAGCGCTGGTGTCGGTGACTTTCCCATCGGGCAAGGTCGTCAACACTTCTGAAGAAGGCGAAGCGCTCTGCATGACCTGCCACCAAGGGCGCCAGTCCAAAGTGAGCGTGGATAAGCAAATTGCCACCTTCAAAGTTACCGATGTTGATACCGTTGTCGCACCTATCAAGGACGACAAGGGCAATGACGTGACGTTCAGCTTCCTTAACGTCCACTACTTTGCTGCAGGCGGCACCTTGTACGGCTCCCAGGCTCAGATGGGTTATGAGTACGATGGCAAGGTCTACGACCCGAAGTTCCGTCACGTTGAAGAGATGGACACGTGCGTCGCCTGTCACGATCAACATGGCACCAAGGTCAAAGTTGAGAAGTGCGCCGAGTGCCACCAGGGTGTAAAGACCGTCGATGATCTGAAGAACATCCGGCAGAACGGTTCACTGGTGGACTACAATGGTAATGGCGATATCAAAGAAGGCATTGCCGCTGAGATTAAAGGCTTACAGAACACCCTGTATGCTTCGATCCAGGCGTATGCCACGGAAGTTGCCAAGACCCCGATCGTCTATGACGAAGCCACCAATCCGTACTTTTTCGTTGCGGACAAGGATGGTAAGATCGCCAAAGACGACAAGGGCGCGGCCGTCCGGTACAACGCGTTCACCGCTCGCTTGCTGAAAGCCACCTACAACTACCAGGTCACTGTCAAGGATCCGGGTGCTTTTGCGCACAACGGCAAGTACGTCATCGAGTTGCTGTATGACTCGATCGAGGATCTCAACGGCAAGATTTCCAAGCCGGTCGATATGACGAAATTGGCGCGCAATGATGCCGGTCACTTTGCGGGTGATACCGAACCGTTCCGTCACTGGGATAGCGCGGGTGTGGTGGATGCGGGTTGCGCCAAGTGCCACAGTGCCACAGGTCTACCGGTCTACCTCGCCAACAACGGTACGGAGATCGTGACGCAGAATGGTATTCAGTACACAGGTATCGTGGGCCAGCCGGTGTCGAATGGCTTCGCTTGCGCGACCTGCCATGACGCCAGCAACTTCCCCAATCGCCGCGCGGTCGTCAGCGTGCCATTCCCCAACGGCAAGACGTTGACCTTCAGCACCGAAAAGGATGATAAGGGCAATCTGAAGCCGGTCGATGCCAACTTGTGCATCGAATGCCATCAGGGGCGTGAATCTACGGTGACCATGAATAACGCTATTGCGGCTGCCAAGCCCAAGTCGGTTGACGAAGTGGTCATGAAGGCCGACGGCAAGACGCCCGCTCTGTCCTTCCGGAACGTGCACTACTTCGCTGCCGGCGCGACGCTATTCGGCGATGCGGCACAGGGCGCTTATCAATATGACGGCCAGAAGTATAACGGCCAGAACCTTGAGCACCCGCTCAACAAGTGCACCGATTGCCACGATGTCCATGCCTTGACGGTGAAGGTGGATAAGTGCACGGCCTGTCATACCACTGTAAAGACCCTGGCTGATCTGGAGAACATCCGCATGAGCCCGGTGGACTACAACGGCAACAGTGATGTCACCGAAGGCATCTTCAAGGAAGTCGATTCCTTCCGCACCGCTTTGTACGCTGCGATCCAGAAGTACGCCGCCGATAAAGCTGGCACGCCGATCGTCTATGACGCGGCTAACTATCCGTACTTCTTCGTGGCAGACAAGGATGGCAACAAGGCGAAGGATGACAAGGGTGCTGCGATCGGCTACAACGCCTTTACGCCGCGCTTGCTGAAGGCCACCTACAACTACCAGTACTCCATTAAGGATCCTGGTGCGTTCGCCCACAATCCGAAGTACGTCATGCAGTTCCTGTATGACTCCATCAAAGATCTCGGCGGCGACGTGAAGGGTCTCACTCGACCTGAAGTGACGGTTCCACCCGCCACCAAGTAGTTGGCGTGCAGTAAGGTACAGAAAACCTCCCAAAGGCTGCGCGCTTTTGGGAGGTTTTCGAGAACATTCGACATGCCTGAAAGGGCGACAGATGGCACTTCGCTCCACCGCGCTGCTGCGTTAAAATTAAGTCGATGTCGTGCGCGATGAGGGCGGTTGGTGGGTCGACCGTACAACATGGTGTTGATCTTCTTCATCTATGGCCTCGCGTTTTTCTGTATGGGCTTGGCCATCACGCTGGAAGCCAATCGTGGTTCGGACACGCGCTTGCGACACGGCTTGCGCGCGTTAGCGATCTTCGGGATTCTTCACAGCATCCACGAATGGCTCGACATGTTTGAGCAGCTAAACATGCTGCCCGGTCACGATTTGGACCCGGTCGTGTGGCGTACCGCGCGCCTCGCCCTGTTGGAGTTCTCATTCCTATTTCTCGCGGCATTCGGTGCAACGCTTTTGCCGCGCATCAAGGATTTCAACCGTGCGAGCATCCTGGTCCCCGTGACGCTCGCGACGGTCTGGGGGATGGGTATCGTCATTGTGCGCTACTCCTTTACGATCGACACCGGCCTATGGGATGTAGCCGACGTGTGGACGCGCTATGCGGTCGCTGTACCGGCCGGGCTGCTGGCCTGCCTCGGCCTGTTGGGACAGCGGCGCGTCTTCAGAGAGGCTGGTCTGGAGCAATTTGGCCGAGCGGCTTTGCTGGCCGCGTTGGCTTTTGCGTTCTATAGTTTGATTGGCCAGACGTTCGTGCACGCGAGTGCCTTGCCTCCCTCAACCGTAGTTAACGAAGATCTGTTCTTGCGCACCTTCGGTTTTCCCGTTCAACTCTTACGAGCCGGCGCAGCCGTGGTGTCGGCCTGGGCCGTCGTTCGTTTCCTGCACTCCTTTGAAGTTGAGACACAACATAAGATTGCCGAGTTGCAGGCAACGCAATTGCACGAAGCTCAGCGCCGCGAAGCGCTACGCGGCAGGTTATTGAGGCAAGTCGTTTCGGCGCAAGAGGCCGAACGACAGCGCATCGCGCGCGAACTGCACGACGCGACCGGCCAATCGCTGACGGCTATCGGTCTGGGCCTGCGCGGCGTTTCAAACTTGCTCCGGCTGGATGTCGACAAAGCGGCCGGGCAACTGCGGCAGATTGAAGGGCTGGTCGCACGTGCCCTGGATGATCTGCAACGGCTCATTGCCGACTTGCGTCCCTCACATCTGGATGATTTGGGACTGCCGGCGACGCTGCGGTGGTATGCCGGTGAAGTACAAAGCCGCGCTCCTTTGATGGTTACCGTCGAGATCAGTGGTGAACCCCGCCCGATCGATCCCACTGCCAATACAGCTTTGTTTAGAGTCGCCCAAGAGGCATTGACCAACGTAACTAAACATGCCCAGGCCACTCACGCCGCCGTGCGGCTGTCTTATTTGCCGGCGGTGGTCATGCTGCAAGTCAAAGATGATGGTCAGGGTTTTGAGGTGCATGCGCCAACACCGCGCCCCACTTGGGGCTTATTGGGCATGGAAGAACGTGCCGCCTTGCTGGGCGGGTATATGGCGGTTCAATCACAGCCGGGGCATGGCGCATGCGTTGAGATGACGGTGCCTTATCATCCCCAAACGGAGATCGGCGATGACGACACGGCTGCTCCTCGTTGATGATCACCGGGTGGTGCGATCGGGCCTGCGCCTGCTGTTGGACAATGAGGTCGATCTGACCATCGTCGGCGAAACAGGAACCGGGCAGGAAGCATTGCAGCTCGTCGAGCAGCTGCAGCCCGATCTCGTGTTGATGGATATCGGCCTGCCGGACTTATCAGGCATTGATGTTACCTATCAGATCAAACAGCGCTGGCCGGATGTGGCTATCGTCGCGCTAACGATTCATGAGGACGAAGAGTATTTCTTCAAGATGCTGCAAGCCGGGGTGAACGGCTACGTGACCAAACGGGCCGCGCCCGAAGAGTTGCTGACGGCCGTGCGCACCACCATCGCCGGCGGTGTGTATCTGTGCCCGTCGTTGGCCAGGCTATTGGTGCAGGATTATCTATCCGGCGAGCGCTCTGATAAATTGGACGGGCTGACCGAACGCGAACAGGAAATCCTGGCGCAGCTGGCCGAAGGCGCCAGCAATGAAGCGATTGCCGAAACCTTGGGCATCTCGCAGAAGACCGTCAATCGCCATCGCGAAAACATCATGCGCAAGTTGGATCTGCATTCGCGCGCCGATCTGGTGAAGTACGCCATCCGCAAGGGGATCATTCAAATCTGAAGAGAGTGTTTCTTAAAGCTAGGCAGTCCGTCATTCCCGCGTGCTTCTAGCGGGAATCCAGCTATCCGGCCAGCGCTAATCGCCAATCGGCACGGTAGATGCCCGACACGTCGTACCCGGCACGTTGTTGCCGGCGACGCGCTAGGCGAAAGCGTTCGGGCATGACAGCATCGACCATTTAAGAAACAGTCTCTGAGGAGTATCGATCGGGCTGGAAACACGCCGCTCAGGTTTCCTCTCTGAGGGCGCACACGACAACAAGCACGTTGGGATTCCTGTCACACATGTCGTTTGAATTCGCTGTCGGAGGGTCGCATGCAACAAGGAACTGAAGGCCCCATCTTTCTGATTGAAGCGGTGCTGTTCGTTCTCCGCTGCCTGGTGCCGTTGTTGTTAATGTTGGGCGTGTCGTATCTCTTGAAGCGGCTCGGCTTGATTACTCCGCCGCCGCCCCCCCCACCCGATCAAAACAACGGCCACAACGGAAACCACAAGAACAATGGAGGAGGTGTGGCGCATGGTAAAGTCTAGACTGCTGTTGCCATTCGTCATCATCGGCGTGCTCCTGGTGCTCTGGGGACTGGCCTCGAATGCGTCTTCGACCAGCGCCGCGCCGCTGAGCGTCGATCGCAGCGCTGCGCCGCCCGCGCAGCAAACCGAACAGTACTGCCTGAGTTGTCACGGCAAGCCCGATCTGAAGATGACCTTGCCCAGCGGCGAAGAATTGTCGCTGTATATTTCGCCCGATCAATTGAAATCGTCGGCGCACAGTCCGGCCGGCATTGAGTGCGAAGCGTGCCACACGAACATCACGACCTATCCGCACCCGGCGATCAACTTTCAGACGCGGCGCGACTTGTCACGTTCGTATTACGAAGCGTGCCAGAAATGCCACCCGGCCAACTATGCTAAAACGCAGGATGGTATCCATGCCAAATCCGCCGCAGCGGGTGATCCGAAGGCGCCGATCTGCACGGATTGTCACGGGGCACACGACGTACAAAAGCCCGATCAACCGCGCGTGAAGATTTCTCAGACGTGCAGTCCCTGTCACCAGGATGTTTATGATAGTTACAAGAACAGCATCCACGGTAGCGCCCTGATCAACGACAACAATCCTGATGTCCCGGTGTGCACCGATTGCCACGGCGTCCACAACATTCAAGATCCGCGCACGGCACAGTTCCGTGTTCAGACTCCAGAAATGTGCGCCGGCTGCCACGCCGATCCGCAACGCATGAGCAAATATAACCTGCCCACCGACGTGTATAGCTTGTATCAGACTTCATGGCATGGCGTGGATATTTCCGTTTACAAAGCCAACTGGCCGACGATCTGGCATGAGAGCGCGGTGTGCACCGACTGCCACAGCGTTCACGATATCCTGCCGGCCAGCGATCCTAAATCGAGCGTGAATCCGAACAATCTCCTGGCGACATGTCAGAAATGCCACAAGAATGCCGGCCCCAACTGGACTTCGGCGTGGACCGGCCACAACAAGATCGATCCGCAGCGCACGCCGTATTTGTACGCCGTCGATCGCTTCTACAGCCAGTTTGCACAGGCCGTCTTGTGGCTGTGCATCCTCTATGTGGTCTTGCAGATCATGCACGCCCTCGTCGATCGGGTGAGGAGGAGTTTGAAATGAGCGCGGTCAATTCAGCCGCCCCGGCCACACACGGGGTGCAGGTGGTTCGCTTTTTTGCACGCTTCGCGCGCGCGCAGCGCTGGGAACATTGGCTGCTTTTTCTCTCGTTTACGGTGCTGTTTCTGACCGGCATCGTGCAGAAATATCGCACCGAGTCGTGGAGCCAGAATATTTTGTCGACGCCGCAGCGCCTCGTGTGGGTGCAGAGCATTCATCACGTGGCGGCCATCGTCCTGATCGTGGAAGTGATCATCCATCTGGCGCACGGCTTCTACTTGCTGGCCCGCCGCAAGATGCCGCACGCCATGTTCCCGGAGTGGCAGGATGTGAAAGATGCAGGAAGCATGACAAAGTATCTGCTGTTCCTCGCCAAGCGCCGCCCAAAGTACGGCAAATACAGCTTTGAAGAGAAACTCACTTACTGGTTCCTGTTCTTCAGCATCGGCATCATGGTGATCACGGGCTTCGTCATCTGGTTCCCCATTCAGATTACCACGGTGCTGCCGGGCAGCGTCGTACCGGCCGCCAAATTGACGCACAGCACCGAGGCCATCGTCGCCGGCGTCTTTGTGCTGATCTGGCATCTGTACCACGTCTTGATCGAGCGCTTGAACCTCAGCATGTTTACGGGGCGTATGAATGAAAACGATATGCGTAAGTATCACGCGACCGAATACGAGCGACTGACGGGTGAGTCAGCCGATACGCCCGATCAAGGAGGTCAAGCCTGATGCGACGACTTCCCTGGATTTTTTCTATCTTGATCGTGCTGGGCGCGGTGTTGCTGATCGTACCGGGCGCGATCGCCGCGCCCCAACCGATCGGGTTGGCCACCGTCCCCGATCGAGCTCCTCAGCCTCAACAGCCGCAGCCGATCGGCAATGACACGTGCCTGGCCTGCCACTCCAATCAAAGCTTGGAAAAGAAACTCCTTAACGGCGATACACTGAGCCTGTACGTCAATCCCGACGATCATGCCAATTCCGTGCACGGTCAAGCGGGGTTGACGTGCGTCCAATGTCACACCAATTTCGATCAGCAGCACGTCCAGGATCCGGCAAAGTCTCCCGGCTTCGAGGCCAATGATCGGCGTGATGTCAGCCTGAAGTTGGTCCCGCTCTGTGCGTCCTGCCACGCCGATCAAGCTGCTAAAGCCAACGACAGCGTTCACTCGCGCGCGCTGCAAAAAGGCAATGTCAACGCCGCCATCTGCACCGACTGTCACGGTTGGCACACGGTGCGCCGCCTGACCGATCCAGCTACCAAAAAACTGACGCAGGATTCGCGCGTGTGGGTTCCGCAGACGTGCGCCAAATGCCACAGCACCATTTACGCGCAATACAAAGACAGCGTGCACGGCGCGGCGCTCGTCAGCGGCAACCCCGATGTCCCCACGTGCATCGACTGTCACGGCGTGCACAACATCGGCGATCCGACGACGGCGGCGTTCCGCCTGAAGTCGCCTGAGTTATGCTCCAAGTGTCACGCTGATCCCACGATCATGGACAAGTACAAAATCTCCACGCAGGTGCTCAATACTTACGTGGCCGATTTTCACGGTACCACGGTGACGTTGTTTGAAAAGCAAAGTCCTGACGCCCAAACTAACAAGCCGGTCTGCTTCGATTGTCATGGCGTGCACGATATTGCGCGCGTGGATGATCCACAAAAGGGCCTGGATTTGAAAGCCAACATCCTGAAGCGCTGCCAGGTCTGCCATCCGACGGCCACGACGAACTTCTCGGATGCCTGGTTGTCGCACTACATCCCGTCGCCGGACAAGTATCCGGTGGTCTACTACGTGAATCTGTTCTACAGCGTCTTCATTCCGGGCGTGCTGATCCCCATGGCGATTCTCGTGGTGCTGGATGTTAGCTCGGTCGTGCGCCGGAAGTTGCGCAAGCAGAAGGGCCAACCCAAACCGCCCGCCCCGCCAGCGGCGGGCGCTAGTGCAAGTGGAAAGGAGTCGAGCCATGACTAGCACGACCCCGCCCCAACAGCCTACCCCAAAGCCCAATCCGACGCCAAAACCTGTAGCGCAGCCCGCGCCGCAGCCGATTACTCCCGTCAAGGTCGTAACGCGCTTTGCCGTCCTGGAGCGCATCGAGCACTTCATTCTGTTGCTCTCGTTCACCACGCTGGCGGTTACGGGTCTGCCGCAAAAGTTTGCCACTGCGCCGTTGAGCCAGTTCGTCATCGGCCTGTTTGGCGGCATCGATGCGATCCGCCAGGTGCATCATCTGGCGGCGATCATCCTGATGATCCTGAGCATCTATCACGTCGTCACGGTGTTCTATCGCGTTTTCGTGCAGCGGGTGTCGTGGACCATGCTGCCGCTCGTCGATGATTTCAAGCATTTGTGGCAGGACCTGTTGTACTACGCCGACCGCCGCAAGCACAAAGCCTATTACGCGCGCTACAACTATGCGGAGAAGGCCGAATACCTGGCCGTGGTCTGGGGCACGTTCATCATGATCATCACCGGCTTCATGATGTGGAACCCCATCGCCACGACGAACTTTCTGCCCGGTCAATTCATTCCGGCAGCTAAAGTCGCACATGGCGGCGAAGCCGTGTTGGCCGTGCTGGCGATCATCCTGTGGCACTTCTATCATGTGCACCTGCGCCATTTCAACAAGAGCGTCTTTACCGGCAGGATGACGCGCCACGAAATGGAAGAAGAGCATCCGGCAGAACTGGCTTTGATCGAAAGCGGCAAGGCCAAGAAACAAATTCCACCTGAAGTGTTGCGCCGCCGCCAACGGATTTTCTACCCGGTCGCCTCGGTGATCGTCATCGTCTCTGGTATTCTGCTGTTGGGGTTCGTGACGTTCGAGAAAACCGCGATCGAGACGGTGCCGCCCAAGGTCACCGGCGAAGCTTTCGTGCCATACACACCGACGCCAACTCTGCCACCTACACCGACGCCAACCATGACGCCGACGCCCGGCCCGGTGCCGGCAACACCTGGAACGGCAGCTGGCGTGTCGTGGAATACGACCATCGGCCCGCTGTTGAGTGCCAAGTGCACGGCCTGTCACATCAACGCCGCCATGAACGATCTGTCGTTGAAGACCTATGCCGATGCGTTGAAGGGCGGTAAGAGCGGCCCGGCGATCGTGCCGAATGATCCCGCTAAGAGTATGTTGGTTCAAATTCAACAACAAGGCGGCCACCCCGGTCAGCTCAGCGCCGATGAGCTCGCGCAAGTCATGGCGTGGATTAAAGCAGGCGCACCTGAGACCGGTGGCGTTGCGGTGCCGATCGCCACGCCTACTGCACCTGCGCCTCTCTCGTGGAGTGACTTCCAGCCCGCCTTCGACTTGAAATGCGGTACTTGCCACGTGCAAACTCAGTTAGGTGGCTTATCGCTCAAGACCTATGCCGGTGCGTTAAAGGGCGGCAAGAGCGGCCCGGCGATCGTGCCGAATGATCCCGATAAGAGCGTGCTGGTGCAGATCCAACGAACAGGCAAGCATCCGAATCTGCTCAGTCCGCAAGAATTTGATGCGCTGCTTGCCTGGATTAACGCAGGTGCTCCGGAAACCGTTAGCGCCACGCCGACGCCGGCTCCTGCCAGTGCGCCCTCTGCAACAGAAAGCTGGACGAGTGGCATCGATCAGATTTTCAATGCCAAGTGTGCGGCGTGCCATATTCAGCTGCAATCGGGCGGTCTCTCACTCAAGTCTTACGCCGACGCGTTGAAGGGCGGCCAGGATGGCCCGGTGATTGCGCCCAACGCGCCTGACACAAGTCTGCTCGTGCAAATTCAGCAGAAGGGCGGACACCCCGGTCAGCTCTCGCCTGATGAACTGAATCGCGTCATCGCCTGGATCAAAGCGGGTGCACCGGAAGCGAGCGGCGGCGCTTCATCATCAGCGCCAACACCCGCGGCGGCAACCCCGGCCAAATGGAGCGATTTCACAGCGACACTAAACATGAAGTGTGGCACGTGCCACGTTAAGGTACAATTAGGCGGCCTGTCATTCAAGACCTATGCCGATGTGCTCAAGGGCGGCCAGAGCGGCCCGGCGGTTGTACCTGGCAATCCCGACAAGAGCGTGCTTGTCCAGGTCATGCAAGCGGGTGATCACGCCAACGTGCTGAGCGCCGAGGAGTTAGCGGCCATCATCGCGTGGATTAAATCAGGCGCGCCAGAGAAGTAGAAGCGAGCCAAGTTAGCCCATTCAAGCCAGCGGAGCTTGCCAAGAAAAATCACAGCAAGCGCCAACGGTAGGTGTTGTGAAGACGTTCATCGATTCCGCGTTTCGTTCACGAGAGGAGGACGCTTATGAAGCGGATTAAGCATGGATTGCATTGGTTCTTCGTACCAGGCCGCGGTGCGCCTAAGTGGCGCTGGCTGTTGCTGTTTGGCACTTTGGCGATAGCGGTTGTCGTGTTGTTCTCGGGCGGCTCCCAAGTTTGGGAATACACGAACTCACCCCAGTTTTGCGGCACGACCTGTCACACTATGCCACCGGAATATACCGCCTATCTGACCTCGCCGCATGCCCGCATTTTGTGTGTTGAATGCCACATTGGGCGCGATTTCATGGGCGGCGGTTTTGTCCTCCGCAAAGCCGGTGACCTCAAACACGTCTTAGCCACCATTACGCAGAGCTATCAATTTCCGATGCGGGCCAACGACATGCGTCCGGCCCGTGAAACCTGCGAACGTTGCCATTCGCCGGACAAATTCTCAGACGACAAACTGATCGAGATCAAACGCTTTGGTACCGATCCGGACAACACGCTGACTAGCATCTTCTTGACCATGAAGACCGGCGGTGGCAACGCGCGCCAAGGTCTAGGTCGCGGCATCCATTGGCACGTCCAAAACACACTCTACTATCTGCCGACGGATTCGGCCGAGCAAAATATTCCTTTGGTCCGGGTCGTCGAAAATGACGGTAGCCTTACGGACTACGTCGATATCGAATCCAACGTCGACTTGTCCAAGGTCGATCCAGGACAGTTCAAAAAGATGGATTGCATGACGTGCCACAATCGTATTACGCATCTCGTCATGCCGCCGCCCGATCGCATCGATCAGATGATGGCTCGCAACCTGATCGATCCCGCCATCCCCGAAATCCGCCTGCGGGGTACCGAAGTATTGAGCGCCACCTATGCGACCATTCCCGCTGCGCTAACCGGAATCGCAGCCCTGAAAGATTTCTATCAGACCAAATATCCCGACTTCTACGCGGCGAACTCCGCCAAAGTCGATGCCGCCATCACGGCTTTGCAGGGCGCTTATCAAGACAGCACGTTCCCAGAGCAGAAATCCGATTGGACCACGCATCCCAACAACGTGGGCCATCGCTACACGCCCGGCTGCTTCCGTTGCCACGACGGCAAACATCTGAATGCCAAGCAAGAATCAATCCCGCTGGAATGCAACCTGTGCCACTCGGTCCCAGTTGTGGTTGGCCCAGACAAGTTTGTGGCCGACATCGAGATCAGTCGCGGCCCCGAGCCTGAATCGCACTTGAATTCCAATTGGCTGGGCTTGCATCGCAATGCCTTCGATGAAACGTGTGCGGCCTGCCATACGACGGGGAATGCAGGCGGAACGGACAATAGCTCTTTCTGCTCAAACAGCGCGTGCCATGGCAGTGACTGGAAATACGCCGGCCTCGATGCTCCGGCCCTGGGCAGCGTATTGCAGAAACAGCTGCCACCCACCCCAACGCCCGCGCCTACCCAAGAACCATCTCCGACGCCTCAGCCATCTCCAACGCCGCAGCTGGCTGAGGGGACTACGCCCGCAGCAACTGCCGGAGCAACCGCCGCAGCGACGGCCGCTCCGGCAGCCGGGGGTGCTCTCACTTATGCTGGAACGATCAGCGCTATCTTCACCAACCGCTGTAGTAAATGCCATGGATCTGCTGCGCTGGCTGGACTGAACCTGACCACCTATGCGACGGCCCTGAAAGGTGGTAAGGATGGGCCGGTGATTGTGCCTGGCGATCCGGTAAATAGTTTGCTGATCAAAAAACAGAGTGTCCCGCACTTTGGACAACTCACGTCGAGCGAGTTGCAATTAGTCACCGATTGGATCAAAGCGGGAGCACCAGAGAAATAGGCACAGTTCGATCGGGTAAACGGATACAGCGCCGATTCTTAGGAATCGGCGCTGTTGTTTTTGCTTCGGATCAACCCGGATCAGACTTTGGCCCGCTCCACCGGCAGCCACACGACGAACTTCGTGCCCAGCCCCACGATGCTCTCCGCATGAATCGTGCCGCCGTGCGCGGTAACGATCTCTTTCACGATCGCCAAACCCAACCCCAGGCTGCCCGTCTTTGATTTGACACGCGACTTGTCGACTTGATAGAACCGCTCGAAGATGCGTGAGAGGTCTTCGGGCGGAATGCCTGTGCCGGTATCCGCCACGGTGATCTCCACACCCCCGATCGGCTTGCCCCGCTTCACGGCCGATGAACCGCTTAACATCCGCGCGGCCACCGTGACTTTGCCGCCGCTGGGCGTGTGTTTCAAGGCATTGTCGATCAAGTTGCTGAAGACTTGTGCCAGCCGATCGCCATCGCCCCTGATAGCGGGCAACCCGGCAGCGATGTCGGTCAACAAGGTGACACCGCCTGCTTGAGCGCGCAGCGCTAAGCGTTCGATCACATTCTGCAGCAATTGATCGAGCTGCACCGACTCACTGCGCATGACAATCTGCCCGGTCTCGATGCGCGCCAGATCGAGCAGTTCGCCCACCATGCGATTCATGCGCGTGGCTTCGTCGAAGATAATCGATGCACTCTTGCGGATCGAGGCACTGTCGCCCGCCGCGCCGTCTTGAATGGCCTGCGCGAAACCTTGAATGCTGGTCAACGGCGTCTTCAATTCGTGCGAGACATTCGCCAGAAAATCGCGCTGAGCCTGCTGCGTGCTACGCACCTGCAGCGCCATCTGATTGAAATCGCTCCCCAGCTCTTTGACTTCGCGCGATCCTTCGACGGGCACCGTCTGATCGTAATCGCCTGCGGCGATCTTCTGCGCGGCCTGCGCGACGTGCTGCATGGGCCTGACCACCGATCGGGTGACGAGGATCGCCAGGACAATCGAGACGGCGAAGGCTAACACCAGCGCGATCAGCAGAGGTTGCAGCAGTGCTCCGAAGATCGGATCGCTGAACGCCGGGGTCGCTTCATAGGGCAGTGCAGCGACCACTTCGAGTGCGTTGCGGCGATCGAGAACCTGGCGTGTGGAATATAACCAGCGCGTATCACCCTCGTTGAATTCGCCAACCAGTGTGTTGTTGAGCCGCTGCAGTACGCCCAGACTAAACAAATTGCGACCAGTCAGACTGTTGTCTGTGTCCGCCAGAATCTGTCCCGATTGTTCGTCGATGAGAAAAATGCGGGAATCCGTGCGATCGCCGATGTTCTGTAGGCGGCGAATGATCTGATCGGGCGCTGCGCCATTTTGCAGCGGCGTGCGGAGTAAGCGTGTGATGGTCGCCGCTTCCAACGTCAGCCGCGCGGTCACCAGCCGCTTCTGCACCGGCGCCTCGCGCAGCAGGAATAACAGCGCCACACCCATAATCGCCACACAGACGAAGATGACCAAAGCGTAACTGAGCAAGAGGCGAGTGCGAAGAGACATGGTGACAATGAACAATGAACAATGATCAATGATCAATGATCAACCCCCGCTCCGCTGTGCTGCAGGGCTGTGTGACAAATGGGGCTATTGGTAGTATATGCGCGGCGTGTAAAATGGGTGTAAACGAGACGTAAACACCTTGTTGCCGTGTCTACTTGTTTCCTTGTCTACTTCCTCACCATTTCTCCACCAGCGGCACCAACTCCGACAGGCTCGCAATTGTCGCATCCGGCATGATGGTGTGCACGTGCGCCGTGTTCGCTTCGCGCTCGGTCTGCATCGTGGCCCATACGCCGCGCATCCCCACGTTGTGCGCGCCGAGGATGTCCGCACCCAGCATATCGCCGACCATGACCACTTGATCGGGCGGCAGCTGCCAGTAGTCCAGCACGATCTTGAAGATATGCGGATTGGGCTTGCGCACCCCGGCGTTGGCCGAGATCACGATCGGGTCCAGCCACGATCGCAGCTGGGCATTATCGATCAGGCGTTCCACGTTGGCCGCATCACGCGCATTGGAGATCAAGCCGATCTTGTAGCCGCGCGTTTCCAAGGTATCGAGCGTGCGGTACACATCGATGAACGGCTGCCACAATAATTCGCCTTGCATGTAGGCCGCGGCGAGTCCGCCTTTCAGAATCTCATCGGAGACTTCGGGATAGCCGAATTCCGCCAGCGTGTAGCGCAGCGTATACTCCGCCGTGTACTCGATCCAATCCTGCTGCCCCCGCGTGTAGAATTGATCGACGACCTCCTGATACCGCCGATCGAATTTTTCGAAATCCATGACGTAGCCCTGGGCACGCAGGTAAGCGATCAGATCGACGGACATGCGCCGGAAGATGTCGCCCCAGTCACCGCGAAACTCGATGAGCGTACTGCCGAGATCGAAGATCACACCTTTGATAGTCATAGGTTGATTATAAATGAACAATGAGCAATGAACAATGACCAGCTACCAGCCGCTAACCGCCAGCCATCAACCACCTATCAATTGGCGATAACTTGCGCCGCACCTATTGCATCGCGCGGAGATACGAGTATACTAGAAACTGTTAAGGGACACCGTCTGCCACACAGGAGATTCCAATGAGCAACACAAATTCAACGTCTCTGCCTCCGACACCGCCAACACCGCCTGCGCCAATGAATGCCGGTAACAGTCAGGCATCGATCGTGATCGGCGGCATCCTCATCGTGATCGGCGGCATCTTCCTGGCACTCAACGTCTTCCGTATCGACTTCGGCCAGGTCTGGCCCATCATCTTCTTCATCATCGGCACGGGCTTCTACCTGCCGGTGCTGCTGATGCCGCACGATCGCCGGAACCTCGCCGGCCTGCTCGTTCCGGGCACCATCCTGTTTGGACTGGGCGCGATCTTCTTCTACAACATCTTCGCACACAACTGGGGATCGTGGGCCTACATCTGGGCGCTGATCCCGGCCTCGGTGGGATTGGGCCTGCTCCTCGCCGCCCGCGTAGGCAACTGGGGCGGCGATACCATGAAGGTCGGCTTCTGGATGTTCGTCATCAGCACCGGCGTGTGCTTGATCCTCGCCTCGTTCTTTGGCGGCGGCAATGTGGGTGCCCTCGGCGCGATTCTACTGATCGGGCTGGGCGTGTTCCTGCTGATTCAATCCATCCGGCGCTAAGCCGCCAACCCGATGGCCTATGCCCAACTACTCGATCGCTTCACGCTTCAAGCGGATGCTCGGCCCGGATTTCAATCAGTACGCGGCGATCTATGTGACCGTCGTGGCGTTCTCGTTCGTCACGTTGCTCAGTGTACCCAGCTTGTGGTCGACCGGGGCCTGGCTGCCCTACCTGATCGGCGTCATCGTCTTTACACTGATCGTCGATCGCTACGCCCACCAAGAGCATCCTTCCAAACAATTTCTGGTCGGATACATCATCGTCGAGACGCTCCTGGTCATTGGGCTGGGCATCTTAAGCAACTACTTCTTCCTGACGACGATGTTGTCGTTTCTGATCGTGGCTGCCACGCATGGCGAGTTGTCGCCCAAGCAATCTTACGTGTCGGCTCTGGCGATCTTGACCGCCATTTCGGTGACATATGCCTTTGGCGTGGGCCTCAATGCTGCCGCGCAAATCTTCTTCGGATTAGGCGCCGGTTTCGTGTTCATCGTAGTCTTCACCGAACTGGCCCAGCGCGAACGCTGTGCCCGTGAAGATCTGCAGAAAGCGAACGCGCAGCTGGCTGAATACGCCGCTCAAGTTGAACAACTGGCGACGATTCGTGAACGCAACCGCCTGGCCCGTGAAGTGCACGACACGCTCGGCCATTACCTCACGGTCATCAACGTGCAGTTGGAAGTGGTCACCAAGCTGATCGATTCCAATCCCACGCGGGCTAAAGAGGCCGCCGTCAAAGCGAAACAACTGGCGTCGGAAGGGTTGAACGAAGTGCGGCGATCCGTGTCCGCCCTGCGCCCCACGCCGCTGGAAGACAGGCCGCTGCCCGATGCACTCCGCGCCTTGATCGAAACGAGTCGCGACGCCGGGTTGATGGTGACGTTCGAACAAACCGGCAGCGCGCGCGCTGTATCACCCGAAATCGAGACCGTGTTGTATCGCGCCACGCAGGAGTCACTGACCAACATCCGCAAACACGCGCACGCCAGCGCGGCCAACGTCCGACTGGCTTACGATGCGAGCGCGGTGAGTTTACGCGTACGCGATAATGGCCTGGGCCGCAAAGGCGGCGAAGATAACGTCGGGCTTAGTGCGCTCCGCGAACGGGCGGCCGCCCTGAATGGCACCGTGCTGGCCGAGAATCACCTGGAAGGCGGCTTCGTGTTGGAAGTGACGCTGCCGATGAATAATGCGTAAAACGTAATGCGTAGTGCGTAAAACGCAACACCTGTCCTTACGTTGAGTATAACGCAAAAGTGTTGGTGACTTTTCAGTTGTTCCCCCCGGATGGGTACATCCATCGCGGAGCACCACCGGAAACCCGAAGGCTGCCCAACAGTTTTGCGGTATGCCCCCTTACGTTTCACGTTTCACGCTTTACGCACATCTATGATTTGAACGATGACATGGATACTATCAAAGTTATTATTGCTGACGACCAACGCTTGATGCGCGAAGGGCTGGCCACATTGCTGGCGCTGGCCGACGACATCGAGATTGTGGCGCAGGCCGGGGATGGCGCCGAAGCGATCGAGTTGGCGAAGTCCCATCGGCCCGACGTGATGTTGATGGATATCCAGATGCCGCACGTCAACGGCGTCGAGGCGACCAAGATCATCCGATCGCTCCTGCCCAACACGCAGATCATCATCCTCACGACGTTCGACGACGACGAGTATTTGATGTCCGGTCTGCGAGCCGGAGCGTGCGGTTACTTGCTGAAAGACATGCCGTCAGAACAGTTAGCCGATGCGATCCGATCGGCCGCGAAGGGGCAGAGTCCCATCGGGCCGGAGATGGCGCGCAAGCTGGTTAATCTGGTCACCCAAAACCCGATCGTTCCACCCGCCCCGGCGGCCACCAGTGAACTATCGGACCGCGAAATCGAAGTGCTGCGCCTGATCGCCGCCGGATCGAGCAACAAAGAGATTGCCGAGAAATTATTTATCGCCGAAGGCACCGCTAAGAATCATGTCAGCAACATCCTCAGCAAGTTGGAAGCGCGCGATCGGGCGCAGGCCGTGGCCCGCGCAAAGGAATTGAATCTTTTGTAGGGGCAAGCCTTGCGCTCGCCCAGAGGCACATCACCACAATATGCCT
>Ga0182021_10000350_pt1 | contig 48013 bp, 54 predicted proteins | sample 612E3MmetaG_FD_120493 | JGI IMG/M metagenome (GOLD analysis project Ga0182021, IMG submission 120493) | Permafrost microbial communities from Stordalen Mire, Sweden - 612E3M metaG (Illumina Assembly) | ecosystem: Environmental > Terrestrial > Soil > Wetlands > Permafrost | place: Sweden... | reverse complement strand
GTTTTCGGGCTCTGAATTGAGTTTCACTATCCCTCTATCATCGACTTCTGGCAAACATAACGTAACCATAATTGACCCACGTTTAAACAAGGCCTATACGATGATTGATGTCACTAAAAGTTCAGGCGATAGTGGCGGTGGAGGTAGCGGAGGCGGTGGTGGTGGAGGCAGCGGTGGGAGTGGAGGCGGTGGGTGGGTTTCCCAGCCGACGAACACTCCTCCTACGGCGATATTCAATTGCACAAGCGTAAAACCAGTATGCTTCTCACCAGTAGCCTTTGACGCAAAGAACAGCTTGGACGTCGATGGATCGATAATAAAGTATGATTGGAGCTATGGGGATGGCTCCAAGAACACGACCTCAAATCCGAAGACTGCTCACATCTACAATAAGGCAGGCGACTACAAGGTTGCACTGATAGTCTCAGATAACGGTGGATCGAGTGACATTTTCTCAGCCACGATACAGGTTGGAAAAGCGGATTCAACATTCCAGAGGGAATATTCATCGAAGCGATACCGGTTGGGAGACTACGTGATCTTGAAGGGAACCCTGGTACCCAGTTATGCGGACAAAGAGGTTACTCTGAATATTACCTCTCCCGGTGGCGTGACCAAACTGATGACAGCATGTACTGATTCTTCAGGGTCCTACCACATTTTTGTCTCTTTGAATACGTTCGGCGAATGGAAAGTTACTACATACTGGGTAGGGACGGATGATGCCTATGGTTTTAACTCGACAGATTTATGCGCGCGCGCGCGGGGTTTGGTTGTTGGTGCAGGGGGTGGGGTTCGAACCCACGGAGGACTAACCATCAGGTCCTAAGCCTGACCCCTTTGGCCACTCGGGAACCCCTGCAGCGCCTACAGAAGATGGGGGAGGAGATTTAAAAGGTTCTGGGACGCCCGGATATCTTCAAATAAGGAGCCGCCACCGTAGGTGGACCTATGGCTGAGCGAGAAGAGCACCTCGAAGAGTCGGGTGCTCTCTATCTCGCCGGCGCCTCCCAGTCAATCCCAGACACCATTATAGACCGGTTCGTGGGCACCATCGCAGTAGCGATGGGCTCGAACGTAGCGGAGTCGGGGCTCATAAACGGTGGGAGGCAGATGGCGATGACCCTGCCACAGGTGTTCTTCGGGGGGCTCGCCGACAGGTTCGGGAAGCGAAAGATCATCATCGCGGGGCGTGTCCTCTGCGGCGTAGCCTTCGCGGCTCTAGCCTTCGTCGATACGCCCCTCTGGCTTCTTGTCGTCGTCGTCGCTGTGAGCGTCGCTGCCGCCATGGCAACCCCAGCTTGGGGCAGCCTCGTAGGAGACTACGCTGGTGAGTCGAGGAGAGGGGAGATTATCGGGAGGATAAGCAGCGTCGCCCAGATTGGTGGTTTTGCCGCGATGGTAGCCGCTATCGCCATCACATTCGGACAGACCGGGCCAATGAAGATGGCTTCCTTCACGCCCCTGCTGCTCCTTGCCGCAGCCTCCAGCTTCGTCTCGGCTTTCCTCATCTCTCTAACGAGAGAGAGCCCCGCGAGGGGTGGAGGTCGCAGCTTCGACTTCGGCTCCCTCATGAGTGACAAGGAGCTCCGGAGGTTCCTCATAGTCACCTTCATCTTTAGCGCTGGGGCAGCGACAGCGACGCCCTTCTTCTCCTACATCACCGTCGGGAAGTTGGGGATGAGCATCTGGCAGATCGCCACCGCTGCCGCTGCCAACCTCGCCTGCAATGTGATTGCCCAGAGAGTACTCGGGAAAGTCATGGACAGTATCGGGAGACGACCTATCATAGTATTCAGTAGGGTCGGCATGGCCCTGAGCACCGTCGTCTACGCATTCGCGACAAACTGGTTACACGTTGTCGCAGTCGAGGCATTCGTCGGCGTCGAGCTTGCTGCATGGGCCTGCGGCCAATCCACATACATTATCGACATCGCGCCACCTAGGATGAGGGCGACTTACCTCGCCGCCAGCATGACTAGTTACGGCGTCGCCACCTTCCTAGGATCTTATGTCATGGGTATCCTCACCTGGGGTTTTATAGCCTCAACCGACTACGCTGCGATCAGCTTGGCGCTCCTGTTCACAGCTGTGCTACGCTTCAGCCTTGGTTTCCTCTTTCTCACAGCGCGTGAGTCGAAGCCCCTAACAAGTTAGATAAAGAGCCACGTCCCCGACTCACATAGTGAGTATAATGGAGATCAAATGGCTAGGCCACGCAAGCTGGATGATCAAAGCGGCTGGGAAAATAATCTACATAGACCCCTATGAGGGTGAATATACCCCGAAGGGGGACCTAGTACTCGCAAGCCACTCCCACCAGGACCACTGCAAGGAAGACAAGCTAAAGCAAGCCCTCGGACCCGCGACGACCTTCATCGCCCCCGCGGACTGCAACAAGGCGGGGGTGAAGCCTACGACCCTCAAACCCGGTGACAAGATAAAGATCGGGGACATCGAGGTTGAGGCGGTTTGGGCGTATAACGTGAAGAGAATGAGGAGCCCAGGTGTCCCCTTCCACCCGAAGGGCTTCGGCGTCGGCTACCTCATACGCGCTGAGGGCAAGACCATCTACCACACTGGGGACACCGAGTTCGTCCCCGAGTTGAAGACGTTGAAGGATATCGATGTCATGCTCTGCGCCACCGGCGGCACCTACACGATGGACAACGATGAGGCCGCTGACTTAGTCCTAGCTATCAAGCCGAAGGTCGCCATCCCCATGCACATCTGGGACACGGACCCGATGGTCTTTAAGAAGAAGGTGGAGGCGGGTGGCGGTACGAAGGTCGACATTCTCAAACCCGGCGACATATACAGGCTCTAGCTTTTATTACCCCACATCCCGAACGGGGGCTTCGCGTCGGGGGGCAATTGGCTCCTGTACGTTTTCCCCATCGTCCTCCCACGCCTCCTTGAGCAGCTCAGGCTTTGTCAAAAGGTCGAGGGCAGAGGCAGCCATAACCTTGGAGGCGAATATGAGGCTCTTATGGCCGATTCCATGCGCGATGAATAATTAATTCCAAATATATTATAAAATACCTCAGATGCCGAGTATCTTCAGTATCTCCCGCCTCCGCACGACGCGATAGGCGGGATGGTAGGTATCCCTGTACTCCAGGGTATGGTGCATAGGCTGGGGATTCATCCTGTCAAGCGCCTTGTTTATTGCGTCGACCTCATTGTGCTCGAAGTCGAGCTGCCCCGACCAGACGAGCTCGGCGAAAGCCTCCCATATCTCCACGAACTGAACGGGGTCACCCACGATCTCCGAGTTTCTCATTGCCTCCATAATGTGGTTGAGAGTGTAGCTCTCTCGCAAGTAGGGGCGGAGGTTTACGCGTATGACGGAACCGTCTAGGGAAACACTCTCCATCAGGGGGTCCTCCTGCTGGTCGTTGAGATCGACACCTTTTGCCTCGTTTTGTAGATAGTCCCAAGCGCCGGGTCCCATTATATGGCCGACGCCGAATACACCCTGATAGAGGAGTTTGTAGGCGTCCCTCGCCCTCATCGCGGGCCTCGCCCCTTTGTGCATCATGACGATCTCCGAGACCTTCTTCCAGGACCCCATATCTTTAGAGCAGCTTGAATCAACTAATAAAGGGCGTCGAGGTTTTATCTCCTCGGGGACTTTACTATGTACAACTGGATAGAGTTTGGTGTTGTGGTCGAGAAGGGGGTGCTTCTAGGCGTTCTAAAGTACACTGCGGGGCGCGTCCTCGAGGAGTACGTAGCGCCTTATGTGTCGGTTATCTTCGACACGAGGTGTCAGCCTACGGTCTATCCGGGCGACTGGACTTATCACTGCGGGCGGCTAGTCTAGCTCCTTCCTCTCGACGAGTTTTATCGCTCCCTCGGGGCAGGTGGATACACAGAGCCCGCATCCGAAGCACCTCATCTTGTCATACCTCTTCTTGCCGTCGTCTATGCTCCGGGCGCCGAGTACACACCTCTCCACGCACTTACCGCATTCTATGCACCTCGACTCGTCGTCCACTGCTATGAGCTTCGACGTGAGTACCTGCGTCGTTATCCCGTGGCCGACTATTCCGCCAAGGGTGTGACAGCAGCAGGTACAGCAGCTGCAGATGAGCTGGGGCTTCTCCTCCCCCTTGAAGACGTAGGCCATATGGACGAGCCCCGCCTCGTGGCTCCTTCTTAGGGCATCAAGGGCTTCCTCCACGTTGACCTTACGCGAGCGATTGTCGGGCCACTTCTCCGCGTAGTCTGAACCCACATTTACAGCTAGGCAGGTGTCGAGGGGTGAGTCACAGTTGTGGTGGAGCTTCCGGCACCCGCAGTCTTGTAAGAAAATATTCTCCGAGCCCATTAGGATCTTCTCCACCTCACTGAGGTCGAGAACCCTTTGCTTCGCCTCGATCTCCACGTTCACCGGCACCGCCACGGCGGACGTCAAATCCCCTGCGATGTTTCTGAGCTCCTTCTCACTGTAGTAGCTTCGCTTGGTGACTTTCTTAGCTGGCACGTTTTCTACGGTGTACTAGTGACTTTTAAGGGCTCATCTGGAAACGATTATCTCCCACGGAAACGAAGGCTTGAGGCATGGTCAAAGTAGGCATAATGATCTGTGACCGGAATAGGACGTGTACAGGGAACAAGTGCTTCAAGTCTGTAATCGAGAGGGACGGTGTCTTCACCAAGTACCCGAAGAATGAGCCGATCGAGGTCGTCGGCTGGATGGCGTGCGGTGGCTGCCCTGGAGAGCGCCTCGAGGCTGCGCCCGCCGACATGAAGAAGTACGGTGCTGAGGTTATTCTCCTCGCCAGCTGCTACCTAGCTGGATACCCCATCTGCCCCTACATAGAGGACCACAAGAAGTACATTGAGAACGTGGTCGGCCTCCCCGTGATCGTGGGGACGCACCCGATGCCCGCGAACTACATCAAGATGCACACGAAGGCTGGGGACTGGAAGAGGGATGGCGCTGATAAGTGGCTGGTGGAGATAACCGGCGACCAGACCAAGGCAGACAAATATGACTCCACGAACCCCGACTTCCTGAAGAAGTAACCATATTTACCGGCCGCTCTCTAACTCCACTACATGTCCGAGGATAGGGAGCTTGAGGAGATAAAGCGGCGGATGCTGGAGAGGATGATGAGCCCGCCGCCGAAGCCAAGTATTCTTCGGGACGGCGTCGTGAACGTCCTCACGGACGCGAACTTCGACCAAGCTATAGCAGGTGCTACGTGTCCCCTCCTCGTCGACTTCTGGGCGGAGTGGTGCATGCCCTGCAGGTCCATGGCGCCTATAGTTGAAGCGATGGCGAGGGACCACGCCGGCGAAGCTTACTTCGCGAAGATAAACACCGACCAGAACAGGGCGACGCAGGCTCGTTTTAGGGTAATGAGTATCCCTAACTTCATCCTCTTCAAGGGCGGGAAACAGGTCGACCAAGAGCTGGGAGCCGTCGGCAGGCTCGGGCTCGAGGCGCTACTGTCCAAATACCTAAAGTCTATGTGAGTCCCTGTTTCTTGACCGTACACGCTAACTCCTAGGGCGGGGCGGCTTTCACCGAGGAAAGAACTTCCAGGTTAAGCGGGATTTCACCTCTCACTCGTCAATGGCGTGCGCGAAATAATCAAGAGATCGAGTGTTAGAGGAGCCCCTTCTTTACGGCTTTTGCGAGGTAGCCATCGGCCGCCATGAAGTCATCTGCAGCGTTCACGGTTATCTCGTCAGCGGCTCTCTGCGCTCGCTCCATAACCTCCACCTCATCGAGGGTCACACATCTGCCACCCTCGACGACGAAGCTACCATTCACTATCACATCCTCCACTTCGTCCCCCCTACTGTAGTAGACGATGTTGGGAGCGATATTTGGGACGGGTTTGTAGATGATTGGAACCATGTGGGGGACCTTGAGGTTCATGATTATTATGTCGGCCTTCTTTCCCACCTCAAGACTACCTATCTTGTCACCGAGCCCGATTGCGTTGGCTCCGCCTATGGTGGCTATACGAAGCATCTCCCAAGCGGGTAGGACTGTTGGGTCCCTGTGGCGCACCTTGTTGAGGAGCGCAGCTATCTTCATCCCGACGAGCATATTGTGTCCCGTGCTCCCTGGGGCCTGGTCGCTGCCAAGGCCCGCGTATCTTCCGCCCTGCTGCATGAATAGGGCGAGTGGTGGGACAATTCCGTCGATAAGGGCTATGCTGGCAGGGCAGCTAATGTAGCGTACCCCCCTCTTGGCGAGTATGGCGACCTCGTCATCGGTAGTCTGGTGGCAGTGGGCTGCTATGACGTTGTCGTCGAGGTACCCGATCGAATCGAGGTACTTGATCGAGGTAGTGCCGTACCTGAGCTTTACCTGTATAGCCTCGCGCGCCCCCTGAGCGACGTGTATGTGGCAGAGCTTCCCCCTCTTCACCGCCTCCTCTTTGACCCTCAGAAGTAGAGACTTGCTCATCATGTCCGCGCCCTGCGGGGAGAAGATGCAGCTGATCCTGCCGTCTCCGGCACCGTCCCAATTCTCGACGAGTTCGATGCCCGCCTTGAGCTTCTGCTCGCCGAGGGACTCGTCGAAGATGTAGGGCTTGTTCGCGTCAGGGCGACTGTTTGGCCCGATCTCGTTTATGGTGTCGGCGATGTTTGCCCTGACTCCAGCTGGTACGAAGACCTTCTCAGCGACATGACCCTCATTTACGCCGATCTCTCCGAACGTGGTGACACCGCTCTTCACACCCTCAATGACGCCGAGAGCACCGCCGGCTATGCTGTGTTCGGGTTTGACGTATTTGCTGAACGGACCCATCGTTTTGATCATCCACTCGATCTCGGGGACGTCCTGCGCCTCGCCACGGATGATGGTGTGCCCGGTGTGGATGTGGGCGTCGACGAAGCCGGGGAGAACCGCCTTTCCCTTCGCCTCTATAACCTTCACCGAGTTGCGATATTTCTTATCGAGTTCGCTGGTCTTCCCGACCGCCACGATATCCTGTCCCTCGACCGCGAGGGCGCCGTCCTCGATTGTCCCGAGTCCATCACCATTCATCGTGAGCAGGTAGCCGTTCCTTATGTAGATGTCTGCCATTGGATTCCGGTTAAGGTCCACTTAGACGGATATTACACCTTCGGTGGAGCTGTGTGACACGTGTCCTATTTGATGTTGGAAAAATGGTCGGTTGACCGTGTAATCGGCACAAGAGTTGAAGGTGTTCTGGTTTAATTCTGTGCCTTCGCTACCTTCACCGGCGTGATCTTGAGGGCCTTCTGTATCTCCGCTGGGGTGATCTCTAGGATGAAGCCGCGCTGCCCCCCGTTTATGAAGAACTTGGGCATCTGGAGAATGGTCTCCTCAGCGTAGACGGGCATCTGACGCTTCGTGCCAAACGGGCTTATGCCGCCAACGAGGTAACCCGTATGGCGCTGCGCGTCCTTCACATCGCATGGCTGGACCCCCTTTACACCGATCTGGCGCGCGAGGTCTTTGAGGTCTACATCCATGTCACCATGCTGGAGGACGACGATGGGATCACCGTCGTCCCTCTGCATTATAAGCGTCTTAATTACCTCGTGAAGCTTGACGCCGAGGCCCTCCGCAGCCACGTCGCTCCCCTTTCTCTGGTACTCGTAGCTGTGCTTCTCGTATGCTATCCCGAGTTTGTCAAGGTAGGTGGTCGCGGGCGTGACTGGGAAACGCTTCGACATGTTCACAGATTCCCCCGCGGAGCCGTTTAGGGTTATCGGCGCCACATGTAAAATACATCCAACTAGCCTTAGTGGGTAATGGTCAGCATAGCGAAGATCAGGGCGGACTTCCCTGTCCTCAAGGAGTGGGTCTACCTAGACAACGCCTTCGTCGGTCTCATGCCGAAGCAGGTCAGGGAGGGCTACGACCGCTGGGCGGACGAGTGGTACACCTTTGACGTGGGGAACCGGACCATCCTCGACGGGTGGCTCGAGAAGGCGACGACCGTCAGGGGAATGATCGCCTCATTCATCGGCGCCTCCCCCAAGGAGATTGCCTACACGATGTGCACAGGCAGCGGCCTAAATATAGTCATCAACGGCACCGAGTGGGAGGAGGGGGACAACGTCGTCTTCCCAGAGTGGGAGCACGACCCCCTTGATACATATACTACAAGACGCGCCGGCGTCGAGTCGAGGGTCTGGAAGCCGAGGGACGGTAGATTTGACGTATCCGACCTCGAGAAGCTAGTCGACGACAGGACGAGGCTCGTGCAGGTCAGCCAAGTGAGCTACGTCAACGGCTTCAGGGCGGACCTTGCTGAGGTCGCGGACGTCGCCCACGTACACGGGGCGAAGCTGCTCGTCGATGCCACTCAGGCTGTCGGCGCGTTAAGGGTCAACTACAAGCGGGACGGGGCTGACTATGTCTCCGTCGCCCCCTACAAGTATATGATGGGCCCAGCGGGCCTCGCCTTCCTATACGTCGACAAGGGGTCGATCGAGAAGCTGACGCCCGACCGGACGGGGTGGAAGAATCAGATCTGGGAGGGAGCACATGCTGAGGCTCTGACACCCAAGGACACCGCGGAGAAGTTCGAGTACGGCACCATAAACTTCCAGGGCGTCTATGCCCTCGAGGAGTCGCTGAAGTACCTGAACCGCCTCGGAATGGACTACGTGGAGAAGAGGGTCCTCGACAACACGGGTTACATCTTCGAGAGGCTGGACGAGATAGGGAAGGAGATATGGACCCCGGAAGGGAATGAGTCACCCGTTGTCAGCTTCGCCCAGGAGGGGGCGGTCAAGCTCGCGGAGAAGCTGAAGAAGGAGAAGATTAAGGTCACAGGGCGGGAGGCACATGGCGACCACATGCGCGTCTCCGCCCACTTCTACAACACCCGCGAGGACATCGACAAACTCATCGAAGCGATAGGCTAGCGCTTACTTTACGTGGCTTAGTCCCTGCTTCTCCGCCTTCTTTATCCAGCTCGGCACCGGCGGAACGAGCTTGTCCTCGGGCTTCACAATTATCTCGGTGAAGGTGGGCTCCCTCTTCTTGAGGTTCCTTTTGAGGGCTGGGCCGAGGTCGTCGGGCTTCCCGACACGTGTCGCCTCAAGACCGAATCCCTCGGCGATCTTCATGTAGTCGACGGGCCTGAAGTTTGTCGCGAAGTCTACGTACTCCTTACCGTAGTTGAGCTGCCACTCGGCCCTGATCCAGCCGAAGCTCTGGTTGTTGAAGAGGATTATGTGGTTGGGGCCTCCGACGCGGGCTACTGTCTCAAGCTCCCCCGCGGTGAATCCGAAGCTGCCGTCCCCAACGAGGGTGACGACTGCGCTGTTTGGTCGGGCGTATCGTGCACCGATGCTGGCGGGTATGGCGTAGCCGAGGCTTCCCATCGCGTAGTTGAAGATCATCCTCCGCCCCGCCTCAGCCTGCCTGAGGAAGGCCGCTGTGTAGATGGCGGCGACGCCGACGTCGGTAACGATCGCGTAATCCTTGGGGAGCGCGTCCCCGAGCTCCTTTACGAACCTGAGTGGGTGGATCGGGACATCGTTGCTTGCCATGAGGCCCGCGACGTAGACGTCGTACTCCTCCCTCTCCTTCTGAATTGCCTTGATGCGAGGGAGCTTTCGCACCTTCTTCTCCTGCTTCTCCGCGACCTCGACCATGACACGTAGGGTCGCCGCCGCGTCTCCGATGAGGGCTACCTCCACCGGGTAGTTGTTTCCGATCTCCCCTTCGTCGACGTTCAGGTGTATGATCTTTGCCTGCGTGTCGAGGCCGGGGGTCTTCCACATATCAGTAGCGGTGGAGTCGGTGCTGCAACCGACGTAGAGTATTACGTCTGCCTCGTTGATCACCTTGTTGGCGAGGGTCGAGCCACCGCGGGAACCGGTAACGCCGATGCTAAGTGGGTGAGCCTCGGGGAAGGCGCCCTTGCCATTTATGGTAGTGCCCACGGGGACACCATAGAGCTCGGCAAGGACCTGCACCTCACCCCAGGCCTGACTGAGGAGTACCCCCTGCCCGCATACTATTACGGGGCGCTGAGCGGACCCGAGGACCTTGAGCGCCTCGCTTAGCTTCGCGAGCTCCGCCACGGGACGGTGGCCGGGGCATACCTTGAAGTCCGCTTGGACGTAGAGTTGGGGGTCTCCGATCTCCTCCCTCTGCTTGTCGATGGGGAACCTGATGTGGACGGGTCCCGGCTTCCCCGTGGTGGCGAGGCGGAAAGCCCTCCTGACGATGCTGGGGAGGTCGGAAGCCTCGGTGACGGTGATGCTCTCCTTTGTTATCCCCCCGAACATCGCAGTCTGGTCGATGCCAGTGAGGGTGTTCCTCCTCTCATAGTGGAGGGGGATATCACTTGTGAGGACGAGCATCGGGATCGATGCCTTGTAGGCCTCAGCTACGCCGGGGATCATGTGGGTTGCGCCCACGCTTGGTCCCTCGCATATACCGGGTCTGAAGCTGAACCGGGCATAGGCGTCCGCGGCGAAGGCAGCGCTCCTCTCATCCCGCATCATGACGTGCTTAACCTCGGGAGTGCCCATCCACTCCTTGTATAGCGGGAGGGTCGTCTCACCGGGGAGGCCAAAGACCTCTCTAACGCCATATCCCTTCAACAGTTCCATGAGGGCCTTAGAGGCGTTCAAAGGGGTTACCTGATACCCCGAATATGGTTGTAGAGGAGATAAGAGCTTCGTGACATTAATCCCCGGGCGAAGGGCTGAGATCGAGTATCTGCGAGACCTTTTAAGAATAAATAATCCCTCATAGTGGCAGGTTACTCGACGTTGATTGAGATTCGCTTCCACGGCAGAGGCGGGCAAGGTGCCGTCACCGCCGTGAAGATTCTGGCGTCGGCGATATACCTTGAAGGCAAGTACACGCAAGCGATCCCGATGTACGGCACAGAGAGACGCGGCGCCCCAGTGGCGGCCTTCTGCCGCGTCGACGACACACGCATACGCGAGCGCGACCTGGTCCACGAACCCGATATCGTCGTAGTCCTCGACCCGCTCCTCAACAGGAGCGTCGACGTGACGGAAGGACTGAAGAAGGGCGGCCTCGTCATCGTAAACCACCCCGGGACGGTGAAGGACACGGGCCTCGCCGGCGACTTCAGGGTCGCCACCGTCGACGCCACGAAGATAGCGCTCGAAGTCATCGGAAGGCCAATCACCAACACAGCTATACTCGGCGCGTTCGCAAAGGCGACGGGTCTGGTGAAGCTCGAATCTCTCGCGGAGGCCGTGAAAGGCGAGCTGCCGGAACGCCTCATCCCTACCAATGTCGAGGCGATGAAAAGGGCGTATGCGGCGACGAGCACCCCAGTCGACGCGTCAGATATCAAGAAGGCTGAAGTGGTCAAGAAGGCGTCCACCCAGCCGCTGATCTCCTACTCCCGAGTCGTCTCGGACTGGAGAGTCACGCACCCAGTCATCGACAAGGCGAAGTGCGTCGGGTGCAAGCGGTGCTGGGTCTACTGCCCGGAGACTGCCATAAGCATGGTGGAGAGCAAGGCGGAAGTTAACTACGACTACTGCAAGGGCTGCGGGATATGCGCCGAGGAGTGTCTCGTGGGCGCCGTTAAGATGGAGAGAGAGGAGGTCTGAGCGTTGAAGTCTGAAGTAATGGTCGGTAACAAGGCGGTGGCCTACGCAACTAAGCTCGCGAGGGCAAACCTGATCGCTGCATACCCAATCACGCCGCAGACCACGATCGTCGAGTACCTATCCGAGTTCGTAGCTAGCGGTGAGCTCCCCGCGGAGTTCGTGACGGTCGAGGGGGAGATCACGGCGCAACTCGTCTGCCTGGCGGGCAGTATCGCGGGGGCGAGGGCCTTCACTGCAACCTCTGGTGAGGGGCTACTTTACATGTCCCATGCGCTTCACCACACGGCGCGCTACTGGACACCAGTCGTCATGGCTGTCTGCAACAGGAGTGTTAGGACGATGCAACCGGACCATACCGACCTGCTCGCTCAGAGGGAGACGGGGTGGATTCAGCTCTACTGCGAGAACAACCAGGAGGTGCTCGATACGGGTATCATGGCGTATAAGATAGCTGAGGATGACCGCGTGCGCCTCCCCGTCGCCTACGCGCTGGACGGCTATGTGCTCAGCTTCACCGCCGAGCCAGTGACAATCCCTGAGCAGGAGAAGGTCGACGCGTGGCTGCCGCCATTCAAGACGAAGTACCCCGTCCTACCCGAGACCTGGGACCACGACCTCGAGGAGTACAAGAAGCACTGGGCCCAGGGCAAGAGCATCAACGAACCCTTCACACCCTTCGCAGGCGACGAGAACTTCAGCCACCTCACAATGATCAGCTGGAAGGGCCACGACCTCCAGTGGAGATGGAGGGCACACCAGGAGGCCATGATGAGGGCGAAGAAAGTCATCAAGGAGGTGAACGAGGAGTACGGCAAGCTCTTCGGGCGCAGCTACGGGGACGGCCTAGTCGAAGAGTACCGCGTCGAGGACGCAGAAGCCGTCATAGTCGCGATGGGTACACTCGCTAGCACCGCCCGAGTCGCCGTCGACAACCTCCGCAAGCAGGGCAAACGCGTCGGCCTCGTAAAGCTCAAGTCATACAGACCATTCCCAGACGAGGAGTTCAGGGACATCGGCAAACATGTCAAGACGATAGGGGTCATAGACCGCAACATCTCCCTCGGGGAGAACGGCATCGCCTACGGCTCAATCAGGAGCGCTATCTACGACATGAAGGAGAGGCCCAGTGTACTCGGCTTCTACGCTGGACTCGCTGGTCGCGAGGTCAGGGTACGGGACATTGAGAAGGCGGCCGAGATGACGCTCGAGGGTGGCGGAGCGGACACTGCTCCTACCTGGATAGGAGGTTGATTGAGATGAGCAAGAAAATGAGCATACGGGACCTACGCGAGGAGGAGGTCATGTGGTCGGGCAACCCCGCGTGTCAGGGGTGTGGGGGGTCCATCGTCGGTAGGCTGGTCTTCAAGGCGCTCGGTAGGAACTCGGCTCGCGTTGAGGTCGCCTCATGCGCCCCCGGTTTCATGAACATACGTGTCCCCAGCTTCTTCGGCCCAGCGTTCGAAGGCGCGGCCGCCTTCATGACGGGCCTTTCGAGAGGCTACAAGATTATCGGTCGTGAGGATATCGTCGTCGCTGGCTTAATCGGCGACGGCGGGACCGCTGATATCGGGTTCCAGGGTCTCTCCGGGGCTGCTGAGAGAAACGAGAACGTGATGTGGTTCACCTACGACAACGAGGCGTACATGAACACCGGTGGGCAGCGCAGCAGCGCCACCCCAGCGCACGCAAGCACAACGACAACGCCCATCGCGAAGATGAGCAGAGGGAAGACCGCGGAGAAGAAGAACGTCCCTATGATAGTCGCCCTCCACCACGTGCCATATGTCGGGACGGCCTCAGTCGCTTACCCTGAGGATTTGACAGCGAAGATCGTCTACGCCAAGGAGCTTAAGGGCTTCCGCTATATGCACATCTTCAGCCCATGTCCAACCGGCTGGGGAACGGACCCCAAGGACACGATAAAGATCGCGAGGCTCTCCGTCGAGTCCGGCCTCTGGCCCCTATACGAGATACTCGACGGACACAGCTTCAAGTTGACATATAAGCCGCGTGAGTTGAAGCCGGTCTCCGAAGCGCTCAAGATACAGGGAAGGTTCAGACACCTGAAGGACGAGGAGATCGCTGCAATTCAGGAGCAGACTACGGAGAACTGGTCACGGCTCCTCTCGGTGGACGGCAAAGACATCTTATAGTACAATTTTCTTCAAATTATTAAGCCTATTTTTAAAGAAATATTTCTAACCACTTCTTGAGACAAGGAACTGTGCCAGGATCAGTGTCATAAACCAGAAGACGAGGTCCAACGCGAGGGACATCACCTCCACGGACCACTTATCAACCGGTCCCGCCAGCGTGTCGAGAGTGTTAGCACCCCACCTTAGCGGTAGCCCGTAATCGATCCTCACTAGGTCGGGCACGGAGTAAGTCGAACCCCAAAGCATGGCCAGAAGCGCTATGGCAATAACCACTAGGCTCGCAACTATAACACGGGGTCTCATCAATTGATCGAGATTGAATGGGTGTAATTATAGCTATCGCGCCAGGTCCAACCAACGATATAACTAAATAGTTACGTCGCTACCGCCACTTCATCGTCTAACGAAGTAAGGCTTGAAACTGGTAACAATAATGACAGCGATTCTGAAGTGGGCCGGTGGGAAGAGAAGCCTGATACAGGCCATACTCGCCACATTTCCACCCGACTACGCTGAACGCGCCTACCACGAACCATTCCTCGGCGGCGGTGCTATCTTCTTTACCGTCAAGCCAAAGAGAGGAACAGTAAACGACGTCAACCCACGCCTCATCAACTTCTACAGAGTCGTGAGGGACGAGCCGGACAAGCTCATCAAGGAGGCTTCGAAGTACCCCTACGACAGGGATACCTACTACCAACTAAGGGACAGGTTCAACGAGGATCGACTCCAAGCAGTCGAGGACGCCGCCCTACTCCTCTACCTGAACAAGACGGGATACAACGGCCTCTATAGGGTGAACAGCAGGGGTGTCTTCAACGTCCCCTTTGGTACATACAAGAACCCCACAATAGTCCCCGAGGAGGACATCCACGCTGCAAGCAAGGCGCTGAGACAAGTCGAGTTAAGGAATGAGGACTTCTCCTATCTCCTCGACGCCGCCCATGAGAGTGACATCGTCTACCTAGATCCACCCTACGAGCCACTAAGCCACACCTCCAACTTCAACACCTACAGCCCCAACGGCTTCCCGTGGGCCGAGCAGGAAAGACTCAGCGAGACGATACAGGAACTCGACACCCGAGGCGTCCTATTCGTACTCAGCAACAGCGAACCAGTTAAGAAGCTCTACCGGGACTTCAGAACGACGACCGTATACGCCAACCGCAGTATAAACACAAAGACCACTGGCAGGGGGCCCATACAGGAGATCATAGTCACGAATATAGGGAAACGTGCCATCCGAAAATAAGAACCCGATTCAGGATACAATTAACGATTATATATTTTCAGAGACTTTGTTCCCCCATGAAGGTGCGAAGGGGCTCCCTTCCCACTGCTCTACCCTATTCCCATCTGCTTACTCGGCGCGCAGGTCGATGGGAAACCAAACTACTAGACCATAGGCAACTTAGGCATGGTGAGCTTCAACCCCAACCTCATGATGATCAGCAGCATACGAGGTCACCAGACCAACAGGGGTGTCAACGAGCACGGCACCTTCAGCATTAACTACCCGGAGGTGGGGATGCTGGCGGAGACCGACTAATGCGGCATGGTCAGCGGCAAGACGGAGGACAAGAGTAGCCTATTCAAGACATTCTACGGCGCACGCGCCTACTATAGATCAGGTGAACACCTTCGTCTACAGCCCGCCCGGCACCTACTGGGACCTAGGGAAGCAGATAGGCAGAGGCTACGAAGCAGGGAAAAACATCAAAAAACGCGCTGATTCGCTTCGCAATGATAGAACCACCCTATCACCACCTTTTAAATAGAGCGCGCGCGCGCAAAAAATTAACACAGAAAGAGAAGATACGGCCACTCCCATACCTGCCTCCACAAATCGACGAAACAAAACATATGATGAAAGCGATCAACAATAAACCACGCGAAAGAGCCAACCATTATCAACCCAAACAACCAAACACCACCGTGGACACCCTCCTGCTCGACGCCGGCAACCTTTTCCTATTCCTAAGCGGCTTCCTCATGCTCTACACTGCCTACAGGGACCGCAAGACCCTCAAGGGCTACAACCTACCCGGAACCCTACTCATCGTCCTCGCCATAGGCCTAGCATTAGCCTACTACGCCCAACAAGCCTACTGGCTAAGCTTCGCCCTAACCCTACCGAACTACACATACTGGCTAATCGTCTGTACATCAATCCTCAGACGAAGACTCAGCCACACAACAGAAGCCTGACCAACACGGAACCAAATCACAATTTATAAACCCCGCAATGAGAAACCATACCAAAGGAGAAACCCCGGTTGCCTATTACAAAGGTCGACGGAGATAAGAAACAACACAAGGTGTTCCTCTATACCCTAAGCACCTGCGGTTGGTGCAAGAAGACCAAGGAACTCCTCCATGATAAGGGCGTCGCATACGAGTACCTCGACATCGACGTCCTACAGGCCGAGGAGCGCAAGGCAGTGATAGCCGACCTGCAGAAGCGTAATGCCCCATTAGGTTTCCCAATCATAATCGTAGACGACAACCAGCTAATCAGCGGCTACCAGGAAGAGAAGATCTTAGGCGCGCTGGGACTATGAGCACCACAATAGACAGAGTCAAGCAGCGAGCCGAGGCAGACGCCAAGATGCACGGCTACTACCTCAGCCCCGAGCAAAAGTTCCTCCAAGACCTCCTAGATGGCCTGAAGACAAACGAGGACCGCTACGGTTACCCTTCCTGCCCCTGCAGACCAGCCAACGGCGTCTACGAGCAGGACCGAGACATAATCTGCCCCTGTGACTACCGCGACCCCGACGTCGCCGAGTACGGGGCCTGCTACTGCAGTCTTTATGTCAACAAGGCGGTTTATGACGCCGGCAAACCCGTACCAATTCCAGAGCGGAGACCCGCCGAGAAGATGTTCCCAGACCTCACCCCGAAGCCAAAGGAGGAACCAAAGCCATCCACAGCAACAACCCCCCAAACAACCGGTAACAAGCTCTGGTACTGCAAACAGTGCGGCTACGTCGTCTTCCGCGAGGAGCCACCCTACATCTGCCCTATCTGCAGGGCGAAGAAGGAGTTCTTCGCACCAATCATCTTAGATATCAAATAGACGACTGGTTAGCTTAGGATTGAGCCTCAGGCTCCACAACTACAGTTGTGCTGGTAGCTGAGAAGACGAGTATTCCCATCTGGTAACCCATATCCGAGCGCACGCGCAGTTCATTTTCTTCACCGATCACGACTATTTGCGCGCGCGCATTCTAAATAGAAAAACGTAGCGGGATATAGAAAACTGATGCTTAGCTTGGCTTCCAACGATTGATCTCTAGCTTTATCGAGTTGAGGCCGAGCTGGATGTCCCAGACAAAGAGCACGAGTGAAGCAACGAGGGCGATGAGGCTCGCGGAGAACTGAATCACGATGAGTCCCTCGAGTCTCGCCCCAAACATGACGGTTACGAAGATCGAGAAGATGATCGTGGCCACGAAGAAGATGCTCAGAACCGAGAAGGTGACTGCCGTCTGTAGAAGTCTCGCCCTCCTGTAAAGGATGTCAATCTCTTCAAGCAAAACCTTCTTCTGATCCCCTTCTGCTTTGCTGATCTCACCGGTCAACGCCCGGATCCTATCCAGGGGGCGACCAAGCCTGTTCGTCATCGAGAGAACTAGGAGGCCGACGCCGCTGATCAAGACGCATGGGGCGAGCGACGTCTGAAGAACCGTCAGGAGATCCGAGATGTTCACGCTTCAAAAGGTGGAAACGTGTTTGATATAAACCCTCTTCAATGGTTGCCTATAAGAAAAAGAACAGAAACACGTAATCCCTTTAAAGATGAATTGATTTGGATGAGTCAAATCCTATAAATGTGACGTTATTCTCATCAAACGAATTTAACTCAAGTTGAAACATTTAGACATATTTAAACTATTTATATACTTGAATGCACCCTTTATAAGGTAACGCCATGAAGTTCGTTCAACTTCGGTCCCTCAGGGACCTAATAATGCTCGTAGCATCCTCCCCCTCAAGTGGGGTGATCCAACACCTAGTGAACGGTAAATCCCATCTCTATTTCCTAGTGGGTGGGACACTGCATGAGATGTTCCTCTACTTCGTTAAGGAGAAGGAGCAGATCAAGGGCAGCTTCATCACGTATAACAGCTATAGCGGCGAGATCGGCTCCTCGGAGAATGTGCAACACGAGCCAAATGTAAGCAGTTTCCCCGTCGTTGAGATAGTAAACCAAGATTTGCTGCCTACTGATCTATTGGGCAGGTTGAACGACCTTTAATCATGGATGATTGGTGAAGATCAATTGGCTGATAAGAAAGACCTACCAGTAAGCGTCAATGACGTGGCTGATAAGAAAGACCTCCACATAAGCATCGAGAACGTCGTTGCCTCGGCGACCCTAGACCAGAAGATCGACCTTCTCGCGATAATGAAGGTATTCCGCAACGTCGAGTACCGCCCAAAGCAATTCCCCGGCCTAGTCTTCAGGTTGAAGAGGCCGAAGACGGCGACACTTATCTTCGGATCCGGTAAGATGGTCTGCACCGGCGCAAAGTCTGAGAAGCAAGCGCGGAGCGCCGTTAAGAAGGTCGTCAGGGAGCTGAAGACCAACGGCATTATCATCCTCGGCAAGCCGAAGATCGTCATACAGAACATAGTCGCCTCAGCGAACCTACACGGCAAGATAGACTTGGAGACCGCCGCAGACATCATGGATAACGTCATGTACGAACCCGAACAGTTCCCAGGCCTCATATTCAGGATGGGGGAGCCAAAGGTAGTCATGCTCCTCTTCGCCAGCGGCAAGCTCGTCTGCACCGGTGCCAAGCATGAGGACATGGTCCGCGAAGCCGTGGAGAAACTGCACGGCATCCTAGAGGACTACGACCTCATCTACTACGAGGAATAATCGGAAGTGGCCCCCCTTGTCACACAAGAACAGCCTCGAGCAACGCGCACTGAAGATAATATTCGAGGCAGGTGAGGGCGGGATAATGCAGAGCGAGCTTTGGAAGAAGCTCGGCGTCAGCAGCAGAGAGGGATCGAGGCTCGCCCTACACTTCGAAGAGAAAGGTTCAGTAGAGAGGCGCAAGGTACTACATGAAGGAAGGTGGAGCTACAAGCTGTTTAGCAAAAAGGAGCTGGTCACGATGAACAGTATCGAGGGTTGCCCCTGCATGATTTGTGCCGACATCGACAAGTGCTTCGAGAGCGGCGTCAGGGACCCAGTTAGCTGCCAGGACCTGACTGGCTGGCTCACACCCCGAAAGGCTGATTAGCCAGCCCCACTTGGGGCTATCTAAGTTGGACCCAAAGGTTAAGGACATTATAAAATACGGCGTCGCCTTCGCCGTGTTGCTTCTCGCGTTCTTCGGCGGATCCTACATACTCAGGGGTGCCCTCGGGACCGAGTATCCGATGATGGTGGTCGTGAGCCAGAGCATGGTCCCGACGCTGGGTGTCGGGGACTACATAATCGTCGCGAAGATACCGAATACGAACCAGATCACGGCTGCTTCGCCCCCGGAGGGCGAGATCATCGTATTCCTGAAGCCGGGGACAACTGATGAATACATTGTTCATCGAGCGATTAGGATGATCGACTCGAACGGTGTGGTCAGTTACGTCACGAAGGGGGATAACAACGCCTTCCCCGATGGGACTCCAGTGTCCGCGTCAAATGTAATGGGCAAAGTCATCGGTCATATCCCGATAATCGGTTATTTTAGCCTCTTCATAAAGACGCTCAGAGGATTTGGCTTAGTTATCGGGTTCATGGCGATTGCCTTCTTCATAGACTACATCTTGGCTGCGAAGAAGCCGGCGGTCGGAAAGTTCCCTCTCCTATCTTTGGCCCCTCTACTTGTAGCTCCAATAATTGTTGCGAGTTACTGGTTCATCCCGAGTAAAGCTCAGTTAGATTCAGGGAGTACACACCTCGCCCTCGACAGCCTATCAATAGGAGTTTGGTACATTGCTTGTCTCATAGTTCCTCTCGCGTTCCACGACGACGACACGGGTGTAATGATGTGGTTATATCACCTTGTACTCGTGATGGTTCCCATCGCCTGCGACGTGACTTGGTGGACGAACAACATAACCCCGAGTCAGTGGTGGTACAGCACCGGGAGCACGGTCCCAATTAACTGGTTCCTTATGCAGGAGCAGCCAGCCTTCGATGTGGTCTTCAACTCTATTCTGAGATCACTCCTACCTGGCGTTGTGATTTTCATCGTTGTTCTGTATGCAAAGCGGAAGGGGTGGGAGCCCTTTAACTCTTGGACGAGGAAGCTAAGGGGTGCCCCACCTGAGCAGCCGAAGGATGAACTCCCATCCGTTGCACCGGCAACACCCGAGTCGAGCAAGGACTCGGAGGCTGAGCCTACTCCCGCTCAATCTGAGAAATCGGCTCCCGATAACGCGTAAGGGCTATAACGTTGACCCATTCCTTCTATCCTGATCCAACTTGGAGAACGTCAAGGTCGTCTCATATGGCATAGGCGTGATCGGCCAGAAGCTAGTGACCCACCTTCTTGAGAAGGAGGGTGTGGAGATCGTCGGAGCAATCGACATCAACCCCAAGATAGTGGGCAAGGACCTCGGTGAGGTCATGGGGAGGAAGAAGCTCGGCGTCAAGATTAGTGACGACGTCGACGCGGTTCTCGAGGCGACCAAGCCAGACATCGTCGCTCACACGACGATGAGCTACTTGAAGCAGACCTACACCCAGTTCGAAGGTGTCCTCAAGCACGGGGTGAACGTTGTTTCCACATGCGAGGAGTTAAGCTACCCGTACGCAACACCCGAGGGGAAAAAATACGCGGAGAAGCTGGACAAGGTGGCAAAGAAGGGCAAGGCCTCCATCCTCGGGACGGGTGTCAACCCCGGATTCGTCATGGACACCCTCCCGACGTTCCTCACAGCAGTCTGCCAGAAGGTTGACGACATCTATATCGCAAGACAGATGGATGCCGCGACGCGCCGTATACCCTTCCAGACGAAGATAGGGGCGGGTCTCACGGTTGACGACTTCAAGAAGAAGATCGCGAGCCACGAGATCACCGGCCACGTTGGCCTCGAGCAGAGCATCCAGATGATCGCGGATGCCCTCGGGTGGGAGCTTGATGAGATCAAGGTCGAAACCCCAGAACCTGTGGTACTCAAGAAGGACGTAGCTAGCGAGGCGATCAAGGTACCAATGGGCTACAACGCGGGCTCTATGCAGATGGCCTACGGCATCGTCAAGGGTAAAAAAATGATCACGATGGATTTCAAGGCTTACATAGGTGCCCCGGAGGAGTTCGACAGCGTCACCATCAAGGGTGTGCCGCCGATCAATGAGAAGATCAGCCCATGCACCCACGGCGACTACGCTACGATCGCTATAACTGCGAATATGATTCCACTGGTGATCAACGCGGAGCCCGGCTTTAAGACGATGATCGACCTACCGGTACCCCATGCGACGCCGAAGCACATGAGGAAGTACATAAAGTAAATCTTCTATTCTAAAACTCTATAAAATCGGTTAGTATAAGGCTAGCCGATTTAATCGCTCTTCTCCCACTTGAAGCGCATGTTTGCGCTCTTCTTTGTAGCCGCCTCGACGGCATTCATTAAGGCAGTGCGGAGTTTTCCGTCTTCAATCTCGTAGATGCCATCGATTGTGGTTCCTCCGGGTGTGGTGACCATCTCGGCTATCTCAGTCGGTTTCATGGTACCGTCGAGGACGAGCTTGGCGGCTCCGAGGACGGACTGTGCGGCGCCTCGTAAGCTTATGTCTCTTGGGAGACCTACTTTGAGGCCGGCGAACATGAGGGCGTCGATGACTATGGCGACGAAGGCTGGGCCGCTGCCTGTTAGGCCGGTGATGGCGTCCATATACTTCTCCTCGACTTCGGTGCATGTGCCCATGGTGTCTAGGAGGGATTTGACTATGGCTTTGTCATCTGCGGTTATTTTCGCTTCGCAGGCGTACGCGGTGAAGCTCTCGCCAACCAACGCGGCGATGTTGGGCATGCTGCGTATGTATCTCGCTCCGGGGGCTGCGTCACTGTAGTATTCGAGGGGGATGATGGCGGCTGTGGTGATGACTAGTTTGTCCTCGATCTCGTCCTCGATTCCGTTTAGGATTGAGGCGACATCATTTGGTTTGACGCAGAGGAAGATTATGTCAGCCTTCTTTGCTGCGGCTTTGTTGTCCGTGGTGACTTCGGCGCCTAGTTCTTTTAGTGGTTTGAGTGCTTCGAGGCTTCGGCGTGTTGCGATGACTTTGCCTACTACTTCGGATTCTTGGAGGCATTTGACGATTGCTCCACCGATGACTCCTGCGCCGATTACTGCTACGGTGCCGACCATTTGATTCGGTGTTTGGATGTTTTAGCTTGTTATTAAGAATTGGTTTGTCTGGTTTCTCTGTGGGATTTTTGGTAGATCGCTTTCATCATCTTGTGGTTTGTTTCGTGGATTATTGGGGACTGGGTCGTATCATCGTCATGGTTTCTCTTTCTGTGTTACTTGCTGTTGGTGGGGCGGGTCTCGGCTTTTTTTAAGAGTGGTGATAGTTATCACATACTTGCGAAGTTGATGTCCTGAGCTTTTACGAGCCTCGCAAATCGGCCGCCAAAGATAGAGTTGTGGTGGGCGATTATCTGGGGAGCCTTGAGGACCTCAGTGTCGCATGTGGTGTGGGCGTCATCGGCGACGGTGACTTCGTAATCGAGGCTGTAGGCCCTACGGACGGTGGTGTCGACGCACCAGTCGCTCTGGATGCCCGCGATGACCAGCTTCTTTATGCCCCTTGCGTCTAGCTCGGCTTGTAGATTAGTGCGGTAGAAGGAGTCAGGTGTGGGCTTGTGGACGACGAGTTCACCCGGTTTTGGGGCTATGACAGGGTTAATGGCCCAGCCGGGAGTACCGGGCTCAAATGGGGTCCCCTTGGCGCCGTCGTGCTGGACGAATATGACAGGCACCCCCGCTTTCCTCGAGCGAGCGATCAGTCCCTTGATCTTTGACAGATATTCTTCAGCGTGGTAGGCTTGAACGTTGTAATCCTTTGTGAAAAAGGCGCTCTGGACGTCGATTATAATAAGAGCAGCTTTCCCACCCGTATTAGTCATAGGGTTGGAGAAATCCTCAGCTTATATAAAAGACGTGGAGTTGTTGCTCCGGGTTTTGGTGAAATAGGGGGAATCAGCTACTTCTTTATCCCCAGTTCCTTGAACTGGTTCTGGACTCCCATCTTCATGTAGACGAGGTCATTCCCGCACGTCACCATGTTGTAGCCCTTCTTTATCCGCTCCTGTAGGGGCTTGCCGCATCCCTCGTGGATGCCGGCGGCTACGCCGTGTGCCTTGCACGCGTCGTAGACCTTGTCGATGGCGTCCTGCTCGTCCTTCTTGGTGAAGTCGCCGATGTGGCCGAGGCTCGCAGATAGGTCGGCAGGGCCGATGTAGGCACAGTCAACACCCTCAACTGAGCATATTGCGTCGATGTTCTTCACCGCCTCCTTTGTCTCGATCTGGACGGCGACGAATATCTCGTCGTCCGCAGTCTTCAGGTAGTCGGGGTCGAACATTGCTGCACGGCGTGGACCACATCCACGGAGCCCCTTCGGGCCATAGCGCGTGTAGCTAACTGCTGACTTAGCCTGCTCGGGCGTGTTGATCCACGGGATGAGGAGGCCCTGAGCGCCGATGTCGAGTGCGCGCTTTATTGCCACCATGTCGTTCCACCAGGGGCGGACAATGGGGCTCGTCTTCGAGTCGGGGCGGAAGGCCTGCATGAGCGTCTGGATATTCAAGATGTCGAGTGGGCTGTGCTCGTTGTCAAGTACAAAGTAGTCGAAGCCCATGCTGCTCATCATCTCGGCGCACATGGGGCTCTCGACCGTTATCCAGGTGCCGAATCCCTGCTTACCAGCCTTCATCATCCGCTTGAAATCGTTCTTCATAACAGTCACCGGTTCAAGTAGGTAAAGCCGGAGCGTATTTAGGGTTTGGGGGCTTGGCGCTGGTCACTTCTTTGCCTTGTCGAAGGCTTCCTTGATCTCGGCGCGTAGCTTCGTGTCTGTGAGGACCTCGACGCCGGCGATGGCAAGCACCTTCGCCCCGATCTCGATAGCCTTATGCCCCTCCTCGGTCAGTGTTGCTGCGCATAGATCCCTGCTGTGGCTAGTGATGTTGGTCTTTGTGAAGCCGAACATCGTGTGCATCCCGGGGACGAAGTGACTCAGGTCGGTGAAGTCGGTACTCCCACCCGGTGGCTGGGCAGCAGTATGATCAGGGTCCTCCGCCGCGATCCCCAGTTCCTTGTAAGCCTTGACGAAGAGTTTCTCAAGTGGCGGATTTCTGACATTGGACTTGAGGCCAGGGTTGACTGTGACCTTGACCTCGCAGCCCGTGGCAATTGCAGCGCCTTTGGCGCTGTTCTTGACCATCTCAACGAGGGTGGGTATGTATGTGTCGTCGCTGCTTCGGACGCTGAACTGGAGGACTGCTCGGTCGGGGATTATGTTGTTCGCGAGTCCACCCTCAGTTATGATGCCGTGGACGACGGGGTTTGCGTCGCGGCGTAGCTGTTGCCTGTTGGCATGGATGGCCATGAAGCATAGGACGGCGGCGTTGAGCGCGTTGAGCCCGTTCTGAGGGTCGGCGGCGGCGTGTGCCGTCTTTCCAGCGTACTCGATCCTGATTCCGGTGATGGCGAGGAACCCGGTGGCTACCGTCGCCGTGCTGTTCCCCATCGGGTGCATCATCATCACAGCGTCTACTCCCTCGAAGAACCCAGCCTCCGCCATCTTCTTTTTGGCGCTACTGCTGGGGCCGTGCCCCTCCTCAGCTGGCGTGCCGACGACCCATAACTCGCCGGGCAGCTCTTTCATCAGCTTCGAGACGGCTATTCCTGCCCCGAGGCCCGATGTGCCTATGATGTTGTGACCGCAACCGTGGCCCATACCGGGGAGAGCATCATACTCGCAGAGGAAAGCGATCCTCGGCCCCTTCACCTTGCCTTTGAATACTGCCTTGAAGGCTGTGGGCATCCCTAGGACGCCGAGCTTAACCTTGAAGCCGTGCTTACTAAGCTCACCTGCGAGTAGCTTCGACGCCTCGACCTCCTCGCTCCCAAGCTCCGGGTGTGTCCCGATCCAGTCACTCATCTCGACTAGGCGGGGGATTAGGGTGTCAACCTCGCCCTTCACCTTTTTCTTTAGAACTTTAGCTTCGGCCATATTGATCTTTTAAAAGGGCTGTCAGGGAATAAGAAAGGTTTCCCGGATCGCGTCTAGCTCATGAACCACGTCTTCTCGATATCAAGCTTCATGAACTCTGGTGCCGCCTTCTCAAGCTGCTCTGGCGTCACTGGTGTGCACGGGTCCCTGACGTCCAGCTCCATGTCGACACCTCTGAGCCTCCAGATCGCCTTGTATCTGCCCCAAAAGCTCGCGGAGCCGAAGTTGGCGTCGATGATGTTGAACATCCTCACGATCAGCTCGTGGTAATAGAGTGCCTTATTCATGTCCTTCTGCTCCCAGGCGTTATTTAGGCCCAGCATTATGTGGGGGAAAGCCTGGAACTCGGCGATTAGTGCGCCTGTCGCCCCCTGTGCGAGGAAGGCGAGGTAGGCGGATGGGCTGCCAGTGTAGACGGCGATCTTCTCGCGCACCCTCCAGATGATGTCCGAATAGCGGAGGCTGAAGAAGTCGTCCTCTTTGTAGCCCACGACGTTGTCGAAGTTCTCCGCGAGGCGGGAGACCACACTCGGGCTTATGGATGCGCCGAAGCCTGGGTTGTTGTAGAGGATGATGGGTATGTCGACCTTCGTTGCTATGGCCTCGAAGTGGTGGTAGGTCTCGTGATCGTTTGCCCTCACCATGAGGGGGTGGCTGAGCAGGACACCGGCGCAGCCCACGTCCTTCGCATACTGTGTGAACATCCGGGCCTCCTTCGTCGAAAGGGCGCCCGTACCCGCGATGACTGGGACTCGCCCGTTAGCCTGGTCGACGGTGATGTCGATGACTCTCTTCCTCTCCTCGTGGAGAAGGTATGGGAACTCACCCGTGGCCCCAACGGGGACGAGTGCATCGGCGCCATCCTCGATTATTATGTCGACGATGCGGCGCATCGCCTCCTCATCGATACTGTCCCCACCTGAAACCAGTGGGGTGACAGGAAGACAGAGAATTCCTTTGAACTTGCCCTTGAACACCATTAACGATCGGGCTTACTAAGTATGGCAGGGTTTATCTTGTTTCCCACTCTCAGGTCCGCCGTAGTTATTTACTCGCGGGTTGGTAGGCGCAGACAAGTATCCCAGCGAGCGTCACAGCCCCTCCGACGATTGTGAGGGCGCCTGGTGACTCGCTGAGGATGAGAAACGCGAGTATTGAGGCACCCACCGGCTCCCCGAGGAGACTGATGCTTACAACTGGGGCTGTTATCCACTTCAGCGCCCAGTTGTAGAGGGTGTGCCCGAATATCATTGGGACGAGGGCGATGGCAAAGAACATCAGGAACACCCCTGGGGCATAGCCGACAAGCGGTGCACCCACGGCGAAGCTCCCAACCGCCAGCACAGCGGCTGAGATCGCGTACACCGGCGTGATGTACGTCGTCAAGTCGAGCCTCTGCCTTAGCCTCCTTCCCGCCAAGATGTAGACACCAAGTGCGATCGCCCCGATGAGTGACAGTGCATCCCCCCTCAGATTCCCCCCTCCAAGACCCATGTCACCAACGGCAATAATCGACGCCCCCATGAAGGCGACGCCTATCCCCCACGCGACGCGCATGCTCACCCTTTCCCGGAGGAGGAAGTGGCTCACCAGCACCACGAAGATCGGGTCCACGTGGACGAAGATCACCGAACTCGCCACCGACGTGAGGCTGAGGCTTGTTATCCACGTCGCGAAGTGGACTGCGAGGACGAAGCCAACGCCGGTCAACATCAATAAGTCGTTTCTCCCCATGGCGCGCAGCTTCGAGACCCCCCCGCGGCTCAGAAACAAGGGCAGCAGCATCAGCGTCGAGAGGACGAGGCGCCACGTGGCTATCGCCATCGGTGGCGCGTCCGTCAGCCGGATCAAGATGGAGGCCGTTGAGACCGCCACTATGCTAACGAGCAGCACAAGGTTCGGCGGGACATCGGGTCTCTCACCCAAATCGATCCCCTGATTATTGCGCCAAGAGCTATAAAAGAGAGCCAATGGATCCTGGCACCCATGCCCAGGCCTGTCGTAATCGTGCCATACGACCCCGCGTGGCCTAGGATATACGAGGAAGAGAGCAGACTCATCCGCGGCTCGGTTGGCATGATCATACGCTCCATCGAGCACATCGGAAGTACAAGCGTCCTCGACCTCTGGGCGAAGCCCATCATCGATATAATCGCCGGCGTGGACGGGCGGAACGACGCTGAACGGTGCAGGGTGCTCCTTCAACCTCTCGGATATGACGACGCCTCCACGGGCGACAACCCCGACTGGTTCTACTGCCTAGCCAAGACCGCCCACGTCCCCGGCTTCCACCTTCACCTCGTCAGGGAGGAGAGCCCCCACCACCTCAAACACATCCTCTTCCGCAACTGGCTACAGACCCACCCAGCCGACGCCGAAACATACCGGGAGCTGAAGATCAACCTCGCCGAGACGAACCGAAACGATAGAGTCGCCTATACGGACGGTAAGGCTGATTTCATTAACGAAATAGTGGAGAAGACGAAGAAAACTAGGGTTTGACGACCCTCTTGAGGAGCTCAACATCCATCTCGAGGGCGACGACGGGCATCACAAGCCCCCAAGCTTCGAGGCTCTCCGGCCTAATCTCCCCCGCCCAGCAGAGTGGCTCTCCGTTCACGCTCGCGACGAACCGCCTGCCATCGACGAAGCAGTCCCAGCCACCCGCCTCCACCTCAGCCTTAACCTCGAGGTTCTCGAGGATCGAGTTCATCAACGCCTTCACGTCGCTGAAGCTCGCCTTCGCGTGGCACTGTACAACAGTCAACCTACGCGCGCTCCTCGCCCCGATGTCCGTTTTATCGTCGAGGAGGATCACATCATCCACCTCGTAGAGGCTCTGTGGGTACGGGTGGTGCTTGTTCACGCTCAGCACCTCCATAAGGCTCGGCAGGAGTCTGTTACGGAGCACGTTGTACCCCTCCATCTTCGGGTTCTCTACCTCCGCCAGCGGCTCCTCCGCGATTATCATCCTCTGGAAGAGCTTCTCCCTGTTGCTCAACATGAAGGTAACCACCTCCATGTGACCGAAGCCAATGAGGAAGTTGCGGATGTACCTGCTGAATATCTCGAGTTCGTCCTCCCCCGCCTTCGTATGGATAGGCGGGATGTTCGGGACGAACTTGTCGTAGCCGTAGGCGATGGCGACGTCCTCGACGAGGTCGATGGGGTGCATGATGTCCGTACGGTAGCAGGGAACATAGACATCGATCTCGTCACCCTTAGCCTCGGCGCCGTGACCCATCCTACCGAGGAGCTTGGCCGTCTCAATGCTCCCCAACTCGATCCCAAGCGTCTCGTTGGCGTATCCGTTGCTAAGCCTCCACTTCCGGGGGCTAAGGTCCGGAGTCTTTATTGTTTTATCAGGATACTTTACCTCGACGCTGTAAATCTCTGCACCCCTATCGGCGAAGGTCGTGCAGATAATGTTGAGTGCCTCTGTTATCGCCTTCAGGTCGGTGCCCGTGATGTCTATGAAGATGTCCCGCGTTGCCTCGTCGATACGCGTGTATTCCCCGTTGATAATCGGAGGCATCGAGAGGACCATTCCCTTCGCGTCGAGTATCATCGGGTACTCCTCCGCTCCCTCTAGTATCCATGCGTACTCTTCGCCCTTAGGCATTTCAGTAAGCATCCAGTACAGGTCCTTGTCGAAGCGCTCCCCGAGGGGCCTGAACTTGAACTCCGGCGGCTCCGTCGTGTAGGTGACGGGGAACTGGATCGGCTTCAGGTTGTGGAGACCTATGGCGACTTTGCGCCTCTTCCTACCATGTGTGATATGCAGCTTCTCCTGCAGCTGAATTATGCTCCGGATGAGGGAGTCACTGAAATCGACGCCCTTAGCGACGGCGCAGACAAAGAAGGGGCGAATCACCTGGGTTTTCGCCTCCACGTTAGCGACGTAGGTCGAGGGCTTGACCGTGTATTTTCGCGGTCCCGGTTTCTCTCCCGTGAAGCTCGCGTAGGCGCGTGCCAGCCCCTCTGTGCTCATCAGGTCGGGGCGGTTGGGGAACACCTCGAGGGCGAAGCCCTCCTCATGCGGCCCTTCCCAGCTGGTTCCCATCATGGGGAGCTTATCCTGAAGCTCCTCGATCGGCACGTCCCTGCCGAGCATCTCGCGGAGGTCCGCCAGATTGACATTAATCACCGGCATCCAGTTCACCTCGTCCAGAGCTTCGCCTTCCGGAGAAGCCCGATATCGTTGCCGTAGAGCTCCTTGATCGTGTCCACATGATAGCTCTGCATGACGAGCCTGTCGAATCCGGGGCCCCAGGCGAGGACGGGCACGTCGACGCCTAGAAGCGGCTTGACGACCTCAGGGCGGAACATTCCCGCGCCGAAGAGCTCCATCCAGCCCCCCCGCTCCTCGATCCAGACCTCCGCCTCCATGCTCATCTCCGTGTAGGGGAAGTATCCTGGGCGGAACCTGAACTTCTTCAGCCCAAGCCCTTCGAGGTAGGCCTTGAGGTAGCCCTGCATGTCGCGGAAGGTGACGTCCTCGCCGACGACTATGCCGTCCGTCTGGTAGAACTCGGCGAGGTGGTTCCAATCGATGGCCTCGTTTCGGAAGACTCGGCCGACGCTGAAGAACTTCCCGGGGAGATCCTCAGGCTTTAACCTGCTCAACTGCAGTACGCTTAGGCTAGTTGTGTGGGTCCTTAGGACGCAGCGGCTCGCAAACTCAGGGTCCCACTTGTACTGCCATCCGGTGGAGCCGGTAGTCCAGCCGTTTTCGTGGGTCGCCTTAACCTGCTCAACGAGCTTCCCGCCGGGGAGCTTACCCCTGTAGGGGGTCTTCATGTAGAACGTGTCAGCAAGGTCCCTGGCGGGGTGATCCTGCGGCTGGTAGAGGGCGTCGAAGTTCCAGAAGCTGAGTTCAAGGTAGTGACCCTTCATCTCCTTGAATCCAAGCTCTACCCAGAATCGGCGGATGTAGTCGATTATCTGGCTGATGAAGTGGCGCTTCCCGGGGGTTAGGCTGGGGACGGGGAGGTTGACGTCGTAGTGCTGGATGACGGCGTCGCGCCAGGCACCTGACTGTAGTACCTCAGGGGTGATCTGGGTGATCACGGGTTTAGATGCGATCGCCTCAACGAACGGCAGCACATCGATGCCGAAGGGGGTGAGTTCGACGAATCGCTCCGTCTCCTCCTTGACCTCGACGAGGCCTCGCTTCGTGAGGATCGGGATGCGTGCGGCGAGCTCGGCTCCGAGCTTTCCATCGGGGACTGCGCCTTGGGCGAGGCGCTTGAGAATCTTCTCGTCGACAGTCTCTGACTTCGCCGCCTTTGCGCCCTCGGGTGTTGGCTCGACCCTACCGCCTTTTATCGTGGCCCAGCCGTTGCTTCGGACCCAGACGAGGGCGATGTTGATGGCGGGGATGTCCCCCTTGAGGTGAGAAAGCTCGCAGTCACCCCCAGCTGCGGACTCGATCAACTGCTTCTCTGGTAGTCCCTCGTCCGCGTACTTCTGCCCCTCTTCGGTGAGCTTGAAGAACCGTGAGACCTCCTCCCTGAAGCTTACGACGCCCTTCGTCTCCGCCCAAGCGGAGGCCTTCTCGACGGCGTCCCTGCCCAGACCCGTAGCCTGGCTTAGCGCGGCCGTGGATGAAGCTCCACCGCCCCTGAGAGTGACGAGGATCTTCCTCTCGTTCTCGTTTAGCCTCGATGCGACTTCTTCGGGGTTCAAAGATCTCACTAGCCTACCATATGTGGCTCCTCCGGGGGTTTAAAAATGCACAGGAGTGGCGGACAGGTGCACCCAACACAATCCATTGGGGGAGGTTCACTATCTTCCCTATGGCCATTAGTAATCAATGGATGAGACCTAAAACGAGTAGGCTTCCCAGCTCTCCCTGAGGTGTCTTGGTCGGAGATCTGAGAACTGGGAGGCGAACAATCACAAATGGTGTAGATACCCCATGTGGTTGAAGATATCACGCATATTCCGTTATCTTCCTCTGTGTTAGCGTATGTCTGAGAAGAGGTCCGGCCTCAATCCACCTGTCGAGGGGAATGGTGAGTCGGGACATGACGTGTCTTAACGCCTCATCCCTCGCGGTGAAGAGGCGCGGCGTCTGCCTCATAGCATTCCTGCAGTTCTCACGGACCTGCCAGACGCCAACAGGGAGGATGTAGTCGGGGTACGCCTCGCGGAAGATGAAGACCTTCGCCTGTCGGCGTATCTTTGTGAGGTGCTCAAGCACGGCGAGGCGCCCCGAATAGTAGCACCCGCCCATGGAAGCGTATGTCGTGCGCCCATCGTAGTCCTCCCAGTCAGTGACTATGTTCACATTCGTCTCCGACGGGTTCCAGAGAGTCCGTGGGTACCACGCCTCATATGCCTCGTAGCACCACGCGTCGGGGACGAGCAGTATCTCGAATCGGTTGCCGAGGTACTCGGACTCGTAGACCTCGTACATGTTGATTTGGGGGCAGTCCTTGACTGTCTTTATCATGTCCTTGCTGAGGAGGTCGTCGATAGCCGTGATACTCCAACGCGTTGGGACGAGGCGCCTGTTCTTCTTGATACCGAAGCTACCTGTGCTGAACGCCTTTACTATGCTGCTTATGGGGACGCCGCTCTTGTAGAGAGTCTTCGCAGCCTGCCCCGCCTTGAGGTCGGTGTCGTAGTGGGCTTTCTCCATCCACTGGTTCCACTTGATGAAGCCTATGCTGACCCTTTCGAGGGGAGCAGTGGGGCCGATTGGCTGGAGGTCGTTGTCCATGTAGAGGCGCTTGATTGGTGCCTTCTGGAGCTTCATTTCCGTCTCGACGTAGTGTTCGGCAAGGCTGATCTCCCGGGTGGCGTCGAGTATCTTGCCCGCCTTCTCGGGCTTGTTGACGTTTACGGGGGTCATACCGCGGACGAGCTGGCTACGGTAGCCAATAATCTCGTCCATGCTCTTCCCGAACCACTTTTCCGTGTCGTCGAGGATGGCCGTATCGCCGTAGAAGCCGGGGGCCATAGGGCCTATCTGGACGTAGGGATACCCGAAACGCCCAACGAAGACGCTCGGAGGCGAGCTACCTTCTATGTTCGTGCCATGGACGCTTCGAAACATCCGAGTGTGTGCAGCGACCTGCTCGATGATGGGGCACCGCGTCTTACCGCAGAGCATCTTCGAGCCCTTACAGACCGTGCAGAGGTTATCCCGTGCCTGAAGTTTCAACTGGTCGCTTGTGTAGTCGAGGGAGTAGCCTATCTCAGGGTCAGATTTAACGAGTTCCCGGACCCATGTGTTGCTTGGCTTGAAGCTCTTGGCTATCCTCTTCCCCAATGTGATGGTTTCACTACCTTCGGCGGTTATAGGGGTATCGAGGCGCAGGTGTTATGGGGAGGTTAGTGGAAGTGAAGGTGACAACCATGACGAAATATGAGAACGTCGAGTTCCCGAGCGGGGGCAACACCCTCCTAGGTAGGATCTACAGACCCGAGGGCAGGGTTAAGAGGCCGGCTATGGCGATCTGCCATGGCTATCCGGGGGACACGAAGAACATGGACCTCGCTGAGGAGCTTGCACTCAACAACATCGTGACGCTCGTTTTCTACTATCAGGGCGCTTGGGGGAGCGGTGGCAAGTATAGCCTGACCAAACTAGAGACGGGCGCAAAGGACGCAGTTGCGTACCTCCGCTCGCTTCCATACGTCGATCCGAAGAGGGTCGGCCTCGTCAGCCATAGCATGGGGGCGCTACCGCTTTCGAAGTCGATGAGCCTAGACCCCACTATTAAGACCGGTGTCCTGATGTCGCCTGCAAGCGACTCCGCGGCCATGGCCGCCAGGGATAAGATAGAAGGAACCGCGAAAAGGTTCGCCGCGATGGCGGAGGGGAAGCTAAAAGGCGCCACCTCCGAGAGCCTGACGAAGGACCTTGAGTGGGTGGCGAAGAACACGAACCCCGTCGAGCTGGTCCCCAAGATCAAGGCGCCTATAATGGTGGTAGTCGGGTCGAATGACACGGTAACTCCACCCGATGCATGCAGGAGGCTCTACGAGGCGGCGAAGGAGCCTAAGAAGTGGGTCATCATCGAGGGGGCAGACCATGGTTACTCGGAGCACAGGATACCCCTCATCAAAGCCGTGCTCGACTGGCTCTCCGAGCACCTCTAGACCTCGACCAAGTTTCAATAGGTTGATTTAAGTTAGTTGACAAGGGTATCCTTCCGATGAGTATCGTCGTCGAGAACGTCTCCTTCCAGAGCGATGGCATACCCCTCCTGGGTAGACTCTACAGGCCAGGGACGGAAGGAAAGTACCCCGCGGTGGCCATCTGCCATGGTTACCCCGGAGACACCAAGAACATGGACCTAGCGGAGGAACTCGCCCTCAATGGCGTAGTCACCCTCGTCTTCTACTATCAGGGCGCTTGGGGGAGCAAGGGGGCCTACAGGTTCGCGAAGCTGGAGCCGAGCACCCGAGACGCGGTGACGTACTTGAAGTCCCAAACATGCGTCGACCCTGATCGCGTCGGGCTCGTGAGCCACAGCATGGGTGCTCTACCGCTCTCAAAGAGGATGAGCAGCGACGCGAGCCTGAAGACCTGTGTCATGATGTCTCCCGTGAGCGACATTAGCCTCTGGACGAGCGGTGACGCCTTAGAGACGGTGATACCGCACTTCATCAATTCCGCGAAGGGCAAGCTCGACGGGATGAACGCTGATCAGCTGCGCACCGACCTCAAGGAGATCACGGTTTCCGGGAACCCGGTCAATCTCATAGCCTCAGTTAAGGCTCCCACGATGATAGTCGTCGGGACTGAGGATGATGTTACGCCACCCGACCTCTGTAAGGTTCTCTACAATAGGGCGCATGAGCCAAAGAAGTGGGTTCTCGTCGAGGGGGCGGACCATGGCTTCTCTGAGCACCGCATACCCCTCATTCGGGCTGTCCTCGACTGGCTAAAGGTCACACTCTAGAACCGATCCCTTTTTGAAGCGCCCATTCCCAGCTCATTGGATGCCGATCCACGGTGGGAACCTCAAGAGCTTCCTCATCCGCCTCCCATCCCTATACTTCGGCCTCTTCCTCTTCGCCGCGGGTTCAGTGACTAACCTTTACTCGGGGCTCGGCATGAGCCCATGGGGAGTCTTCCACGTTGGCGTCTCGGGGCTCAGCGGCTTCACCCTCGGGCAGGTCACCCAGATGGTCGGGTTAGCTATTCTCTTAATCGGCTGGGGGCTCGGCTTCCCCCCGGGCTTCGGGACGGTGATGAACATGCTCTTCATCGGTTGGTTCACCGACCTCATCATGGAGTGGGGCCTAGTCCCACATCCAACGGACATTATTGGCAGGGTATCGCTGCTCCTGCTAAGCATCCTGTTCGTAGGACTTGGGAGCCTCTTCTATATGAGGGTCAAACTCGGAGCAGGCCCGAGAGATGGCTTAATGGTGGGGCTGATAAAGCAGCTTAACAAGCCCATATGGCTCGTCAGGGGCAGCATCGAGATCACGGTCCTCATTCTCGGCTTCTTCCTCGGCGGACCAGTCGGCGTCGGGACGGTAGTCACCGCCCTCACCCTCGGGTACTCGGTCCAGTACGCGTTTAAGTTCGGGAAGTTCGAAGGTAAGTCCCACCAGATGAACCTCTGGGAGCTATACGGTTACCTTCAGGGGAAGGAACAGACGTAGAGATAAATCCGCAGCGTGGGTCTTCTCAACCATGCCCCGGGTCGCCCTAGTCTCGACGATACACGACTCAGCCGGGTGGAGCATCACCCCTCTCAGGGAGAGCTCTCCTCTACTCGACGACCTATATGAGCGCCGCATCGTCGTCGCGACGAAGGGGACGAGCCAGGCAGTCATAAACGCGCTTGAGGAATCCGGCTGGTTCCTCGCCTCGCCCCGAAGCAACATGGGCGTCGAGTACATCTCCGACTCTCGGCTCAGGGTCATCCGCGCCGGCGTCGAGGCGGGGGCCGACCACTTACACCTCGTCGACACGGACCGAGTCCTCCACTGGGCGGCGCACTACCCAGACGAGCTAAGGGGGGTGGTTAGCCGCATCTCCGAGCTGGACTTCACTATAATCGGGCGGACACAAAGGGCGCTCCAGACCCACCCGCGCAACCAAGTCGAAACTGAGGTAATCGCCAACAAGGTATTCTCTCTCATATACGGGAGGGAAGTCGACATAACCGCCGCGTCACGAGGCATATCTAGGGCCGCCGTCGAGGTCCTAGCTAAGTACTCCCACGGGAGGTTCTTCGACAACGACTCCGAATGGCCCACTATCCTACTCTGCCTTGGTGGCTTGAGCATGGGCTACGTCGAGGCGGAGGGGCTCGAGTGGGAGACCCGCCTAAAGCGTGAGCAGATGACCCTTCCCGACGGTAGACGCGTGGACGTGAAGGACTACTACGAGGGGAACCCGGAGTCCTGGGTTTACCGATTGATGCTCGCACACAGAATAGCGCAGGCAGCGCTTGAGACCTCTAGAAACATTAGGGGCGGCTACCGCGTGGACTCGTAGATGCGCCCCGTCTCGGCCTCGCCCTTCTTCACCCGCTCCCACATCTGCTTAGCGAGAGAGTCTGCCATCGGCGTCGGGTACCCGTTCGTTATGCAGCCTAGGCACAGCTGTTCCTTCGGTAGGCCCGTGCACTTCACGTAGGTCTCGATGTCGAGGTAGTTGACACTGTTCGCACCGACTTCCTTCGCTATCTCCTCGGGGGTCATCCTAGCGCCGATGAGTTGGCTGTAGGTCGCCATATCTATGCCGTAGAAGCATGGCCCGATGATGCGGGGGTAGGTTATGAAGAGGTGTATCTCCTTCGCCCCGGCCTCCCTGAATCTCTTCATTGTGCCCTTCGTCGTGTCACCGCGGACGATGCTGTCGTCGACTACTGCGAGGCTCCTCCCCTTAATGATGGGCTCTAGGATGTTGACCTTCCTGTAGATGACGCTTTTCCGGTCCTCGGCATCGGTTATGAAGGCGCGCTGGGTGACGTAGCGGTGCCGCCTTGTGGCACGCTCCCATGGGATGCCCGCCGCTTCGTGGAACCCATACGCAGCGTCGTCCGCCGTCTCGGGGAGACTAACGACTATGTCGCATCTCTTTGCCTTTTCGGCATAGACGTGCGCGAGTGCCCGTCCGAAGTCGACACGTGCCTGGTAGACGTACTTGCCGTTCATCCTGCTGTCGGGGCGCATGAAGTAGGCAAATTCGAAGGCGCAGAAGGCGCGCCTGCTGCTCTCCACAAGCTGCCTCTTGATGACCTCCCCCTCCTCGACGCTCATGAACTCCCCGGGACGGAGCTCGTGGTCCCACTTCAGCCCGTTGATGTCGAGGCCGACGCTCTCGGAGCTGAAGCCGTGTACGCCGTCCGCTTTCCCGTAGCAGAGGGGCTTGACGCCTATGGGGTCCTTGAATGCGAACAGGGTGCCGTCGTCGACCAACCCGGTGACCGCGAAGCTGCCGTCTATTCCCTCCATGCAGGCGCGCGCCGCTTCCTCGATGCTCCCCGTCTCGTCGAGCTTCTTGACGAGCAGCAGGGCGAGGGCGTGGGTATCCGAGTAGCCGCGGTCGACGCCGACCCTATCCTGTAGCTCCCGAACGTTGACTATGTTGCCGTTGAAGCTGATGGCGACGCTCCGCTTCTCACCTTTCACCGCGATGGGCATGGCGTCCCTCTGCCTTGCTCCGAGGTCGAGGGCGCCCGAGGTCGCGTAGCGGACATTCGCTATGCCCACTGAGCCTTTGAGGGTCTTCACGTTGAAACCGTGACCCTGGTTTGGTGGGATTAAGCCGAGCTGTGTGTATAGCTCGATCTCCCCGTCCCAGGTAGCGAAGCCGTGGCTCTGGTGCCCTCTGTGATTCTGGGCGAGCATACCCCAGTATAGGATGGGGAAGACCTCTCCGCTCTCCGATTGAGCGCCGAAGACGCCGCACTTCTCGGATAGACTCACTTTAGCTCCCTCATGATCTGGTCGATGTTCTTAAGGGCATAGTCGCCGAGGCTCTTCTTGCCGCTGAGGACCTCGTAGCTGGCGACGCACCTCATGGATACCTGCTTGACAACGGGTGCGGGTATCTCAGGCGCTGGTCCGTCCCCCGTGTAGTTGACCTCGCGCAGGTAGGCACGGAGGAACTCCTTGTCGAGGCAGTGGGCCTCCTGTGGCTTGCCGGGCTGGTAGAACTTCTCGGCCCAGAATCGGGCGGAGTCGTGGCTCGGCGGCTCGTCGATCTGGATCAGCTCGCCGTCTAGGCGGCCGAACTCGAGCTTGAAGTCGGGGATTATGAAGCCGCGGCTCTTGGCGTGGCTCTGGTAGGCGTCGAATAGCTTGAGGGTCGACTCATCCAACTCCATCCACTCATCTTTCGTAACGAGCTTCTGGACGATGGCCTCCTTGCCGCTGATCTCTATGTCGTGGCCGGCTTCCGCCTTCGTCGTGGGAGTGAGTATGATCTCTGGTAGCTTGTCCGCCATGTTGAGCCCGTCGGGGAGCTTTACGCCGCTCACGGTCCTCGCCCCGTCGCGGTAGGCACGCCACGCAGAGCCGTAGAGGTAGGCGCGACAGACGAACTCGATGTCAATCCTCTCAGCTTTCCTTACGCGCATTGTGCGCCCGTTCTCGATCATGATGAAGTGGTTTGGTATGATGTCCTTCGTCTTGTTGAACCAGAACTCGGAGAGGCGGTTGATGCTTTCCCCCTTGTGGGGAATGAGTGTTGGGAAGACGACGTCATAAGCGCTTATCCTGTCGGTGGTGACTATGAGCATCTCCTTGCCGAGATCGTATACGTCACGGACCTTGCCGCGGCGGGGCTCCACTCCCTTTACGGCGTTGCTGTACCTTACAACCTCGATCTTTCCCTCACCGAGGGGGTCCTCGACGATGTGGGCTTCCTTCAATCTATCCACTGCTCCGATGGGTTCTACTGAGTTGATGGTGATACCCGGGTTCCTTGGTATATCAACTTTCTTTTTACATGAACATGTCAATTAACACGTTTAATGCAACGAAATCCCGTGGAGGTGGCACAACGAATAAACTTATACCGGCTTCGCCATATCTCTCAGCGGTTTGGTCTCAAGCAGGCTGAAGAAGCGGTTCGAGGGCGTCGTGCTGGCCGGTGTGAAGCCGTTCGCGGACGTCGGGATCACCCCGAACACCGTGACAATTATGGGTCTCATAGTCTCCCTCGTCTCCGCTTGGTGCTACTATAGTTGGACCTATTCGCCTATTCTTCTGCCTGTTGCTGCCCTGCTGATACTGCTTTCGGGGCTATTCGACGCCGTTGACGGGATAATCGCTCGGACGAAGGGGAAGGTGACCGTCTTCGGTGGATTCCTCGATTCTGTGTCCGACAGGTACGCGGACGCTATGGTACTCGCAGGGATCACCCTCGGAGGATTATGCAACCCGATTGCAGGCTTCGCCGCCCTCATAGGCTCGCTGATGGTGAGCTACACCCGTTCGAGGGCGGAGGCCGCCGGGGTGAGTATGGCTGGGGTAGGACTCGCGGAGAGGGCGGAGAGGATGCTGATCCTCGCGGCCGTGACATTCATCGCCGTGCTTTGGATCGACGCCTTAAATTATGGGATCATTTTACTTGCGATTCTATCACACGCGACGGTTATTCAGAGGGCGAGGCACTTCAAGAGAAACGCGAAGTGATCCCCGCAAAAGGGATAGTAAAAATCTCTAGCTTTTACGCGCTTGGGCCCGGTCTCGGTCTGCGGCGTCTTGGCACGAACTTCCGCTCTTCCTTCCCACGCACTTTGACCACACCGCGGTGCACCGCACAGCTGATGCAGTAGACCTTGGTAACCTTTGTGCGCTGGATGGTGGAACCCTGCGTCTGTAGCTCCTTCAGGAGGCGGGAGTCGACGAGGCTTGTGTACCTCGTCTGCCTCTTGGCCTTGTCGCGGGGCACCTGAGCCCCACAGATGCTGCACTGCACCAACCCGGAGCTCCCCTTGTTGCCACCGCTATGGCCTCCGCTGCTCCTCTTCTTCGTCAATATTGAAACCTCAGCAAATTAGTGAGGCACCTTGTTATAAATCCTACTGGTCAGATGCACCTTCGTTCCAAATGAGTCTCATTGTGTCGTAGACGATCTTCGCCACTAGGCGGTAACCTTCGGCGGTCAGATGGGATCCGTCGTCAGAGTACTCAACCTTCAAGTTACCCTTCGCATTAGCGAATTGGGGGAATAAGTCCGCCAACCTCATCCCATTTTCAGCGCAGTTTTTGCGGACGAGTTCGTTCAGCTTCCTCATCGCATCGCTCGTGCGACTCATTGGGGTTAGCGTACAAGCCACAGGCTCCACCCCTGAAGCCCTCGCCATCTCGTGGAGCTTGAGCAGATTCCCGATGACCTGCTCCGGCTTCCTCCCGACTCCTAGATCGTTTACTCCTCCCAAGACCACGACGACATCTGGCCTCTCTGCCGCTACGTCTCTCTCGAATCGCTCCAGCATGCCGTCGGTGAAATCACCGTTGACACCAGCGTTGACGACGAAGGCGAGTGTGCTTCGACCCGACCTCATAAACGTCGCCCGTATCATCGCCTCGAGCTGCGCTGGGTAGGGGACCCTAGGGTCCATGGCATAGGGGTCCATGAAGCGGTAACCAGCCGTGAGGCTGTCACCTAGGGCGACGACGACGAAGTGGCTCTCCTCTGATCTCATCGGGTAACCTACGTCAGCGCTGGTTAATGAGTTGTCCACCCGGCAACAACTGGAAGATCAATTGTTTATCTCCGTGGGAGCCTCATGAGAGTAGGATGAAGAGGCAGTACATAACGGCGGTGCTGATCTTCTCGGCGGTCCTAATACTCGTTGCGACTTATTCGCTTCTGACAAAGCCAGCTGCCATGACCACACCCGTCTATGGCTACAGGATAGTCAACACCTACCCCCATGATAGCAACGCCTTCACGGAGGGGCTGGTGTATAGCGGCGGGTTCCTATATGAGGGCACCGGCCTCAACGGGCACTCCACCCTGAGGCGGGTCGAACTCCAAACCGGGAGTGTGCTTCAGAGCGTCTCCCTACCCGAGGAGTACTTCGGCGAGGGCATAGCCATAGTCGGTGACAAAATATACCAGCTCACGTATCGGAGCGAGATCGGCTTCATCTACAATCGGACGAGCTTCTCCCTCCTCGGGAATTTCACCTACTCGACTGAGGGTTGGGGCCTAACGTGCGATGGGAGCAAGCTGATAATGAGTGACGGGTCCTCGACCCTATACTTCTTGGACCCCTCGACGCTGGAAAACGTCGGGCAGATAAAGGTGACGGATGGAACACCGGTTACAAACCTGAACGAGCTCGAGTATGTAAACGGAAAGGTGTACGCAAACGTCTTCTTGACGAATAGGATAGCCGTCATCGACCCTTCCACGGGTCGCGTCGACTCCTGGATCGACCTGACGGGGTTACCCGAGCCGTCGCATCCGGACCTTAACAGTGTCCTGAACGGAATTGCCTATGACAATGTTGGTGGACGCCTATTCGTCACGGGGAAGAGCTGGGCCAATCTCTACGAAATTAAGCTGGTCACCGAAGGTTGAGTTCAGCCCAGGCTGTTGATGAGCCAGCGAAGTTCCTTCACATAGTTGGGGTCGAGTTGATGTTCCTCCGCGCCCTCGAACATGAGCTCAACGTAGCTTCTCGCTGGGGCGTATGGCCCCGTCGGCTTGGCGCAGCGGTATAGGTCTGCGCTATGCCACCTCTTGTCCTCGGCGAGGACAAGATAGGTCTCGCGGACGTAGAGGCCCTGTGGGACGCTCTCGACAACGTCTAGCTCCTCCATCTCCCTCTGGTTGACCTCGTAGAGGACTCCGTGGACGAGCTCCCCCGGTGCGGGGATGATGCTGCTTATACCCCCCTGCCTCTTCTGGCTGTAGAATGGGAAGGTAATTCGGAAATTTGGTAGTTCTGCCTTCATCTGGAAGACGGCTGTGGGGCAGTGTTGGCGGAGGAACTTGGCGGATAGGTTTGATCCGTAAGCGAAGTGGAGCATATGTATTGTTGCGACCCTTCGCCATTTGAGGTTAACGCCAGACTATGAGTGCGTGCAGAGGTGAGCAAGAGCTTGTCTTCACAATCGCCACGTTTCCGGTTTTTTAAACCCGTTTTAATAAACGGGGTATTATTCTAGTTATTTTGGCGGCGGGTAATTACTATTTAGATTAGGCTCAGTGCCGCGGCGTAGACCCCGATCTGCGCTTCCGTGTCCGTATCACCGGTTCCAACTATAACAGCGTCGCCATCCTCGGGCTTAAAATTCTCCTCCAGAAAGGAGACGTAGGGCTTGGATGGGTTGCGATCCATCCCGGGTATCGAAGCCCTCCCACCCACGAACGTTATGGTAGTCGCCCCCTTGGCGTTAGCGAGCAGGGTGGCATCTCTCTGCTCGATGCCGAGACGAACACGAGACGCGCCCCCCTCACGAGCACGATGTAGCCGCATCCACCGACGATGTCCTCGGTCGCAGGTGCCTCGATACCCCTCAGGATAACGCCGTGTATATCCATTAGGAGTCTCTCCCCCTTTTTCGAAGCCCCTGACACCTCTCGTCGAAACCTCCACGAGGCCTTCCGCTAGAAGGTGCTTAATGAGGGTCCTCACAACGCCTTCCCCTATGCCGAGCTTGGCCCCGAGAGCCACCCTCCCGTTTCCCTCGCCTGAGACTAGCTCAAGCGCCATCAGGACCTGCGCACGCGTAGGCGTCAGCGTTGGTATCATCAGCCTCAGCATCTACATGATTGTTCCCTCCCCATTAGCTCACCCCGCGGCGTGGCTCTACACGATCTCCCCGGTCCTCATCGTCTTGATGGCCGCCCTCAGCGCTCTCTTCGGGTTTGTTGGCGTCTTTCCTCGAAGTTCCTGAAGCCCGCTGGCTGGGACAGGTTCAGCCTCAGTCTCGCCGTCATAGGCTTCGCCCTCGCCTACCCCGCCTTCTCCGATCCCATGCAGGCGATCTACCTGACCTTTGTTCCACTCTACTATCCGTGGCCGCAGATCATCAACACCTTCACGAACACTATAATCTTCGCCGTCCTAGCTCCCCCAATCATCCAGGGGATAAGGCGGCTCCCGGAAACGTTGAATACTGGCGAGCCCAAGCAGAGAATGGTCCCCGCTTGATCGAGTACTACCCCGCGCCGGACATAAAGAGTCGCGTGGACGAGATAATCGAGACACTCCACTTCGACCACTGCCGCCCCCGGAACATCTACTGCATACGCAGCAGGGGGAGCCAGTCACGGAGGACAATCGCGCGCATCCACGGCCTAGGGCGGATATGGCAGCTCGCCATGACCATCGAGGCAACCTACATCATCGAGGTCATCTCCGAGCAGTTCGACCCACTCAGCCGTGACGGGCAGGACAAGGTACTCGTCCACGAGCTACTCCACATCCCCCACGGGTTCCAAGGCGGGTTCCGCCACCACAAGAACTACGTCACGAGGGAGAACGTCGACGTCTGGTTCAAGAGGCTACAGGAGAAACGTAGAGAAGCGGGCAGCCTGAGAATGGACTAGTCACAGTTTGCTCTCAGAATCTTCAATAATCCACCACCCAGCAATATGTGCAGGTGCAAGGCTTGGCTGAGGAGTTTACGTTGGCCCCTATGAGGCGACTCATCAAGAAGCAGGGTGACCTCAGGATAAGCGAGGAGGCCGCTGAGGAGATGAGGCGCGCGGTCGGCGAGCTGGCGACCCGCATAGCAGAAGCTGCCGCCGAGAACGCGAAGAGGGACAACAGGAAGACCGTCCTAGAAAGAGATATCAGGGCCGCTCGTCTCAGGGAGGTGGGCGGTGAGAGGGAGACCTGACCGAGAAACAGCCGGAGAGGAAGGGCTTCGCAGCGGTATTCTTCGGGCCGTACGCGGAATACGCGAGGAGCCTGAAGCCGATCTTCGCCATCTGCTGCCTGCTATTTCTCTTCAGCCTCGTCATGGGCTACGCCCTCGGTGGAAACCTTAACGGCAACGCCCTTCAGGACCTGCTCGGAGCCTTCCCCGACATATCCAACATGTCTCTCCCAGAGATATTCGCCTTCATAGCCGCTAACAATACGCTGAAGAGCCTTCTATTCATGTTCGGCGGCCTCCTCGGCGGGGTGCTGCCACTATTCTTTGTGATCTTCAATGGTTTCACTGTAGGGTGGGTCGCCTATGATCTTGGAATGAGTCGGGGGCTCGTCTACGTCGTCGCAGGCCTTGCTCCGCACGGGATCGTCGAGATACCCACCATTCTTCTCGCCATGTCCATGGGCATGAGCCTCGGTTACACGGTGCTGAACAGCCTCAGGGGTCAGGGTAATGTCGTAAAAGAGGCGAGACTGGCAGCGGGATTCTTCATTACGCGGGTCTTTCCGCTCTTGATCCTTGCTGCTGTACTGGAAGTCACCGTGACCCCGCTTATTCTGGTCCTATTGGGATACGCCTAACTTTTTAGATAGGTTATGCAACTTCTAGAGGCATGATCGTAAAAGACGGGCACAGATTCAACTGTTGCGAGAGCGTCCTGATGGCTGTTAACGATAAGCACTCCCTCCCTGGCTATAGTAATGCCACGGTCAGGGTAGCTTCCAACCTTGGTGGCGGTGTAGCAGGCTGGGGAGACATTTGCGGCGCTATAATCGGGGGCACAATGGCCATCGGCCTACTCATCGGCACTAACGGAGACGAGCCAATCCCGAAGTTCGACGAGATGCGCCTCAGGGAACGTAAAATCACCCTCGAGCTCATAAAGACTTTCGAGGAGAAATGGGGAAACGTCGGATGCCGCATCCTGCTGGGCTGTGAGGGCTGCACCCCTGAGGAGAGGGCAAAGCGCGGCGAAGACCTCCGTGCAATGGGAGAGTCGCACTGCGATGAGTATGTAGACTGGGCAGCTATGAAGACTCTTGAGATAATCAGGGCAAACGCAAAGTAAGTATGTATTAAAACGACAATTCTTCTTACTGCTTCGACAAAGTATATATTCGGGATTGGCGCCCGAAACCTAACCGAGCGGCAAAAACTCAGGTCTGCCAAGTACACTCCTGAGGGTTTGTCGCAGAACCTCGCCGCTCGGTCTTCTCAAAACCTGAGTCTAGCTTCACCCACATAAGGCGCGACGAGGTCCCTGAACCCCTTCATCTCCGAGAGGCTGTACGGGGAAACTTCCTCGCACTCCTTTGATAGTGTCGATCCCGGCTTGAAGCCCTGAAGCACGTACTTCTTCGAGCCCCTTAGCGTCTCCGCGATCTCCAAGAGGTCCTTCTCATCCACCAATCCGGGTACGACGGTCGTCCTGAACTCGTAGTCGGCTCCACTCCTCCGGATCAGCTGGATGCTATCGAGCAGCTCCTCGGGTGTTATCCTGTACCCGACCTTCTCCTGATACTTCTTTAGTGGGAATTTTATGTCCATGGCGACATAGTCGACGAGCTTCTTCCCGAGGGCGTGCGCGAGCCTACCTGGGTGCGAGCCGTTCGTGTCTAGCTTGACGAGGCTCCCGATCGACTTGAGCCTCCCGATGAATGTGAGAAGTTCCCTGTGAACCGTCGGCTCCCCGCCAGTTATGCAGACACCGTCTAGAAATCCTAGCCGGGGGTGGAGGAAAGCAATCACCTCATCCTCCGTCACCTTAGGCATCGGGATGAAGTCAAAGATGAGCTCGGACTGGTAGCAGTAGGGGCACCTGAAGTTGCAGCCGGGGACTATGATATTGGCGCATATCTTCCCAGGGTAGTCGCTGAGGCTTAGCCTGTCGATCCCCACGATGGGGAGTCCTTGACTTACCACCCGTTTAGTACGTCGTAGGGTCTGCGTAGCCCCACCTCCTCCTTTTCACCAGCCCCAAAACTGGAGACTGCTCTGTAGCTGTATCCGATCCTGTCGTATTGCTCTTGCCCCGAAGCTGTCGGGATGTTCAGCCTCGGGCTGATGGCGAAGCAGGGTATCTGTGTCCTCTCGAATATCCTCTTAACGAGCATCATGCATTCGGAGGGGTCAGCTATTCCCCTCTCGAGGAAGACGTTGAAGATCGATCCCCCCGTGTACATGCCCTGCAGCTTCTTCTGGTGCTCGAGGGCGTCCCAGAGATCGTCGGAGTAGTCAACGGGGAGGCACGTCGAGCGCGTGTAGAATGGCGCTTCAATACCCGAAGCCTGCATCTCGGGAAACTTCTCCTTGTCTAACATTGCCAATTGGTGACCAGCGTCACCGGAGGGCTCAGCCTCGAGACAGAATCGGTGCCCGGTATCCTTCTCATGAGCCTCGATCCTGTCCCTCATAGCCTCGATGATCTTGTAGGAGACTGCCTTACCTTTCATCGAATCGATCCCCTTCCCCATTAGGTTCAGGAGAGCCTCGTGCACCCCTATGACGCCTATGGCGCCGAAGAAGTCGTCGAAGGAGTCCACGATCGATGCCGTGGCAGATAAGTGACCAGCCTTTAACTCATCTTCAAGGAAGGCACGTTTAGCCTCCAACCCCTCGACGGCGACGTCGATCTGCCCCTCAACGCGCTCGAAGAAGATCTCCTCGTTTACAGCATCGTGGGCAGCCCTCGGGAGATTAGGCGTTATTTCCCCGATGACACCTGTGTTCGCACCCGGTGCGCCTCCATCCAACCACGGATTCCTCAGCTCATACCCCACCTTGTGCTCTTTGTTGATGAATATCGGTGACATCAAAGAAGAGGCTGCCTCGAAGACGGAGAGGTCCTCCTTGGGCCATGTGTATGAATTGGAGAGGTTGATTATTGGAGTGATGATATTATCTACTTTCATACCTACACTTAGCAATGTTTTGATGATTAATCCTAGGGATTGTTCGTTTAGGCCAATGTATAGGTTTGAAACACCAACATTGGCACGATCGCTGGATCTTTTAATGAAAGAGGTTAGATGGTTATCACCAATTTTCCCTTGAACAAGATCTGATAGTCCATTCAACCTCTGGAAACCATGCCATTCAATCTTGGCTCTTTCTAGGAAGTTGGTGAGTTTCCCCCATTTTTTGTTAATTTCTTGTCCTGAGTCTTTTCCAGTTATCTCGGAACAATCCCATGAAGTCCAATATCCCCTGGTCTCATTGAATCCATGAATGTAAAGGTCACCGATGGTATGGGCTTTAATGACCCTTGGTCCGTAAATGCTAGTAGAAGCCATCGTTGACCACACACTTCTTAGCACTCCCAGATTTATAGCTAGTGAATTTCTTACTTCTTACGTGTTTTACGCCTTGTAATCTAATTCTTGACTTAATCATTCATTGAATGCGCGCGCGTAGTTCTCCAGTTACTGTTTCAAGTGGTGCATTTGATCATTTCAGTGTGTCATGCAACAATGTTCAAACAGTTGGCACACCCTTTACAATTACCATATCTGCCGTTGATCATGACAACAACCTAGTAACCGACTACGCTGGAACAATTACATTGACAGAATCCACGCATACATTAAGTCCAACCTCCGTTAATCTCGTTAACAGTATTGGAACTATCAGTATAACCATGATAAAAACAAGTGCAAGCGTAGTATTCACTACATCAGGAAATGGGAAGACCGGAACAAGTGGCTTAATTAACGTAAAACCCGGTGCAATTTACAGCTTCACTATAACTGGTTATCCTACAACCGTCGCAGCCGGAACCAAATTTGCAAGCAACGTGATCGTTACTGCGTATGACTACTATGGTAATATTAAGACAGACTTCCCTGGAAACGTCGTATGGTCCTCAACGGACACAAAAGCCAGTTTACCCAGCTCAAGTAATACATTTACAAATGGACAATGCACCTTCTTAGCCAAATATTTTACATTAAACACAAAGGGTCAGCAGAGAATCAAGGTGACCAGTGGATCGGCGATAGGTCAGAGCAACTTAATAACTGTCAACTAACACCTTTTTTTTAAATTATTAGCAGCCCTTTGTTCCATCCTAAATCTATTTTATTAAAAAATTCGAATCGTTGAATAGAGAGTCCGTGTTTAGTTGGCTCGATTCTCTTGGCTTCGAGGTCCCGGTTTCTTCCTTGGTACATGGTTATAAAGGCGACACTCGGCGATCTTGTGAAAGATTTGAGTGAAATCGATGTTATGGAGTTTGTCTCGGACGACCGACTCCTAACCATTCCGCTATCCTCGGGGGATAAGGAGAAGCGCCCACTTCCAGTCATCGAAGTTGAGGAGGTTGGGGATCGCCTGAGCGTGTCCCTCGTTTATAGGGACTCCGAGAGCCTGAGACATCTTCGAAACCTCCTCCACCCAAGCCAGGTGGATGTACAGGGAGCCTTCAACAAGGTCATGAGGCTTCTTCCCGTCTCCTTCGAGACCCGTCTCTCGAAGAGGGGATTCAAGGAGACCCTCTTTACCCTGCAGAAGAAGTATATAGCGAGCCGAGTGGACGCTGCGATGCTGCAGCTCCTCATCAAGGAGGCTGAAGTGATTAGATCGGGTGGGAGGCGTTCGGCGAGTGGGGAGAGCCTCTACGAGGCACCCGCGACACCCGTTTTACAGGTGGTGTATGCACAGACTAAGGTTGATGAGGGTGAATTTGGTAAGACGTTATCTGATATGAGGCAAATAGTCACCCTCCTCTCAACAGTCAAGACCCAGAGGGAGATCATTCATTCCCGCATCGCGAAGCCGGTGGACGAGGCTGCGAAGTACCGTGGGTTCATCGAACTCCTCAACAAGGCGCGGTACCTCGGGATGGTCTCAGCGGAGGAGAGGCGCGGCCTCGATAAGAGGTGGAGGGAGACCCCCGACGAGAGGGGACCAATGGAAGAAGACCTCAAGCGTAGGCTCGGGGAGCCTACTTGAGGGACTTTGCGAACTCTTTTCCCCAAGCTCTGCATTCTGCGAGGGTTTCCTTGAGTCGAGTCTTCAGCTCCGTGTCGACCTTCACGTAGACCTTGAGGACGACCTTGTAGCCTATGGCCTCGACGTAGCCCTTGAAGCGGTCCTCCATGACCCAGGCACCATCGTATCCGTAGCTGCCGAAGATCCCCGCCGTCTTGCCCTTCATCTTTATCTTGCCCATCTTGGCGTAGTCAGCGACATGGGTGAGGAAGTCCTTCATCTCGTTCGTGACATCGGCGTATCTAGTTGGACTGCCGAATGCAACGCCGTC
>Ga0182021_10000349_pt1 | contig 48025 bp, 42 predicted proteins | sample 612E3MmetaG_FD_120493 | JGI IMG/M metagenome (GOLD analysis project Ga0182021, IMG submission 120493) | Permafrost microbial communities from Stordalen Mire, Sweden - 612E3M metaG (Illumina Assembly) | ecosystem: Environmental > Terrestrial > Soil > Wetlands > Permafrost | place: Sweden... | reverse complement strand
GTTTGAGAGACTGACGGGGCTTTCCCGGTCGGAGATTGAGGGGAAGAAGAAGTGGACGGAGTTCGTGCTTGAAGATGACCTTCCGAAGCTGAAGCTCCTCTCGCGCGCGGTGGGTAAGCATTCACGGACGCCCTCTGACGGCTATGAATTCCGGATCACGAATAATCGCAGCGGGGTTCTGAATGTCCTCGCAAATGTGGCGTCCATACCTTCTACGAAGAGGGTGGTCATGTCTTTCCTCGATATTACCGAGCGGAAAATGGCCGAGGAAGTCGTGAAGAAAAGGGAGCAGGAGCTGCAATTGAAATCGCAGAGTCTTGAGGAAGCGAATACGGCGCTAAAGGTTCTCCTGAAGCACCGGGAGGAAGATAAGGCTACCCTTGAAGAGCAGGTGCTGGCCAACGTCAAAAAACTTGTTCTGCCCTACCTGGAAAAATTGAAGGGCCCGAGGCTGGACAGCAGCCAGCGGGTTCACATAGAGATCATTGAGGCCCACTTAAATGACATCGTATCGCCCTTCTTGAGGAATCTGTCCTCCGCGTACCTCAGTCTGACGCCGAGGGAAATCGAGGTGGCCACCCTCGTCAAAGAAGGAAAGACGACCAAGGAAATAACCAGGCTTCTTAACATATCCACCACTGCGGTAGACTTCCACAGAAAGAACCTGCGTTCCAAGTTTGGTATAAAAAGCAAGAAGACAAACCTGAGGTCATTTCTCACATCCCTTTATTCATAGTAGCTTGCACCTGCCATTACCCTATGATCTTAACGTCACTACCTGTGCTGGCAGGTTTTCCGGTTTGTGGTACTTTAGATTGTAAAGTGAAAATATTCAGGACAATAGAGATGACATGTTTCCCTGATCTCACGGAGCGTCTTGGCAGGTTTTAAAGATCAGTCATTTTTTCATGTCGCAAAACATTCTCAAGGAGGATGCTATGGGAAGAAGAATCGGTGCTTTTTATATTACCAAGGGTCTGTTCATTCTAGCTCTTGCTTTGGTTGTCTTTGCCGCCGCTTGTCTCAATGACGAGGGGCGCACCGAGACAATCGCCTTTCCCCAGTCCTTTGCTGAGCTTGCCAAGAAGGTCACGCCTGCTGTTGTGAATATCAGCACGACAACAACCGTCAAGGTACCGGGTAATCCTTTCCGGCAGTTCTTCGGACCCCGCGGCGGGCCGTTCGGGGACTTCGGTGACATGCCGGACAAAGAAATGAAACAGCGAAGCCTCGGCTCTGGCATCATCGTCGACAAGGAAGGGTACATCATCACGAACAATCACGTTGTCTCCGGGTCGGGAGAGATCAAGGTTAAGCTTACGGACGGAAGGGAATACACGGCTAAGGTGATAGGCAGGGACCCCAAGACAGATCTGGCCCTGATCAAGATATCATCAGTTGTGAAAGAGCTGCCAACACTCACTCTCGGCGACTCAGACATCATGCAGGTAGGCGACTGGGTGCTGGCCATCGGAAACCCCTTTGGGCTGGAACACACCGTTACGCAGGGTATCATCAGCGCCTCCGGGCGGGTTATCGGTTCCGGACCGTACGACAATTTCCTCCAAACAGACGCCCCCATCAATCCGGGAAACAGCGGGGGACCGCTGGTAAATCTGAAAGGCGAGGTCATCGGGATAAACACTGCCATCGTTGCCGCGGGCCAGGGTATCGGGTTTGCCATTCCGAGCAGCACCGCAAAGGGCGTCGTCGCCCAGCTTCGGGAAAAGGGCAAGGTAGTGCGCGGCTGGTTGGGGGTCTCGATTCAGATGGTGACTCCTGAACTTGCGCCGTCCTTCGGACTGAAAGAAGCGCGGGGCGCCATCGTTGCCGACGTTGTCAAGGGCAGTCCCGCCGAAAAAGCCGGCATCAAGCAGGGAGACGTCATTCTTGCCTTTGACGGCAAGGCCGTCAAATCCTCGAACGACCTTCCCTGGATCGTTGCAGAGACTCCCGTGGGGAAGACCGTCAACGTAAAGCTGATGCGGCAGGGAAAAGAGCTCGACGTTAAAGTGACGATTGTGGAAATGACTGACCAGCGTCTGGCGCTTCAGTCGGGCAAGACAAGAAACGTCTTCGGCTTTACAGTCGACAATATAAAACCTGAATGGAGGAGGCAGTTTGATCTGACCGCTAAGACGGGGGTCGTGGTTCTACAGGTTGAGACGGACAGCCTCGCCGATGACGCAGGCATAGAGCCCGGCGATGTCATCCGGGAAGTGAATAAAAAATTCGTCAAAGATCTAAACGATTTTAAAAAGGCAATGGCGCAGGTTAAGTCGAATGAGAGTGTGGTCTTTCTTTTGAGCCGCGATGATCAGTCGTATTACGTGTCCATAGCAGTGCCTTAGGTTTCTTAAATTTGTGGAGATGAATGGCAGCCCACCCCTGCGGCAGGCTGAAGGATCAATAAGTTTAGGAAAACGATTGGAAAGGAGAGAGAGATGAAAAGGCAAAAGATTCTTATGACGTTATTTTTGGTTGCGATCATTTGCGCTTTCGTTCTGCCTGCGGGGTGCGCGAAGAAGGCGGTAATGAAGGAGGAGCCTGCGGTGGAAAAAGAGGCGGCCGTGGAGAAGCAGGCGCCCGCGGAGGCCGCTCCTGCGAAGTCCCCGGAAGAACAGAAATTCGATGAAGCGGCTATGGCGGGGGCGGCGCAGGCCGAAAAAGAGGCATCCGAGTTCGCGGACATCCACTTCGCATTTGACCGCTTTGACCTCAGGCCTGCCGAGCGGCAGATTCTGGATATGCATGCCAAGTGGCTTGTTGCACATCCGGAATTCACGGCTCGTATTGAGGGAAACTGTGACGAACGAGGAACGGTTGAATACAACATGGCCCTCGGCCAGAGACGAGCGGCCTCCGCCATGACATACCTCGTTGACCTCGGTGTCGCGAAGAATAGGTTAAGCACCATAAGCTACGGAAAGGAACGTCCCCTCGACCCGGGCCACAATGAAGAAGCCTGGGCGAAGAACAGAAGGGATCATTTCAGCGTAACGCGAGCGAAATAGAAATTTATCGTTTTACTCCCTTCATTTTTTTCTCTTCATTTTTTGCAAAGGGGGATCAAGGGGGATCTTGCATGGCAGAGCAAATCCCCCGTTCACCCCTTTGTCAGAAGGGCCGATGCCTGAGGCATATAGGCGCCGCTTGCAATGAGTGACTGAGTCTCCTCCGGACACGGAGTGGTTCATGGATGGGCTTTATGTGATTTGCCGGCGAGTATCTCTTCGAGCTCATCGAGAAGCCCGATTTGGCCATCGAAGATCTTTTCTCTCGCTCCTGCCATGGAAAACCATGCAGCACGGTCGATCTCCGGGAACTCGCGTGTGATGCCCGAATGCGGCGGCCATTCGAGGGGGAAGGTATTGCTCCTTGCCGCAGCGGCATCGCAGTCACCTTCTACCGCCCAGGCATATACAAGTTTATTATTCCGCTGCCGGACCGGTGTGAGAGCCGTGAAACGGCCTTCCGCTTTAAAGCCTGTTTCCTCTTCAAATTCTCTCTTGGCGGCGGCGAGCGGGTCCTCGTCCGGGCCGAACTCCCCCTTGGGAATTGACCACGACCCCATATCCCTGTGGGCCCATATCGGTCCGCCGGGATGTACGAGAAATACCTCGAGAGCGCCATGGCGCCGCCCAAGGCAGGAATCACACGTGGTGTGAAGTCCGCAGGAGGCCTGCTGAAACCAGCGGATGGTTTGCAGAGATTCACGGTGGCCGGCCAAGTATTTTTCCATCAGCTCATGAAACTTCTGATCGACCTTGAGCGCCTCAAGCCTGGTACGCGATAATGTCTGCAGGATGAGCCAGGGGTTGCCGGTGAGGTTCCATATATCGGGATCGATATATTCCCACAACGGGTCTGCCGTATGGCTCCATGACCACCGGAGGTTGAGGGCCAGTTCCGTGAGCCCTTCCAGACCCTCCGGCATGGGAGGCAAGAAGTAGTTTGCCGGTGCTGTTGCTATGATGCCCTCCTATGAAGATTTACTGTCCGGTGAGTCAATACTTGAGATTTACCAAATGTAATTTAAAAGACTAAATTATCCTGCGGTCGGATTGAATGAGGATAAAATGGTCGTGAATTAGTAGGAAATAGCTCCCATTCCTCTTCCATTTAATACTCATTGCTTTCCCGTATGCGACACGCTTATCTTATGGCGTAAATATTTGCTACTCCTGAGCACAATACTTGAGAATGAGGAGGTGTCTGATGAAGCGACGAGCGAGTACCTTGAATCTTGCATGGAAGGCAGTTTCGATTTTATTGATGTTTTGCTGTTTGTGTCCCGGGATATCTTTTGCCAACTCGCCTCAGGATGTGAAACTGGACTATGATGTGAGTACACAAATGCTGACAGTCACAATCACGCACCCGTCTGCCTTTCCCAATTATCACTATATAAAATATGTTGAGATCAAAAAGGCCGGAGCCGCCGCGATGAAAACTGCTTATGAAAATCAGCCTGACATGGAAACCTTTGCGTATACATATCAGGTAACCGCTGCCGAAGGCGAGACGCTGGAAGTAACAGCCACGTGCAGTTTGTACGGATACAAGACGGTGAATCTGACGGTTGCCAAGAAGTAGCACACCAGGGACCCTCCCTCCATAGTTGAGAACGGACGCATTGCATCTTATCGCAAGCTGAAAGATGTCACCTGGCTGCGCGGCCCTGCTTCTGATTTCATTGAAGATGATATTTGCAAAATAAAATGCCGCAGCTATTTTGTCTCAGGTCATATCTCCGTCCGTATCAACAGGTAGCTTATACCTACCATTCTTCTTCTATTTTATGACCATTGCCTTCCCCCGCTTAGGAAAGTAGTTTACAGAAACAAAATACTCATTCGCTCAATCCTGGCATGGACATGCCGAGCCGAGAGAACCAGTTTATCCGCATCAAATGTTAGACATTGATGCGAGGGGGATTACGATGAACATCAACAAAGTCCGCGAGATAGTGAAGAAAAAGAGCGTGAATATCAAGGTAGGCCGCAAGAAAGAAGACATGATCCGCGACTATCAGCTGATTGAAGGCAATTCACCCTGCTTCCATACGAAGGATTCATGCGGGGAGGATTGTCTGTGGAAGGAAGACTGCCTTAACGACGGAGGATAAAGGGAACCGCTCCTTGCCCAGAAGACGAAGCACGTTTTCATAGCGATTCAGGAAAGAAAGATAGTGTCCCTCAAATCCGGAGAAAGGTGACGGTCCAGATTGAGAAGATTCTTGATTTCAAATTAACGCCGCACTCGGACGTCGAAAGGAGTTGATAGGAATATGAAGAATTGGAAAGAAAAATTATTTTGTGCAGCGGCATGTTCGAGATGCCGTAGGTCGCTAAAACAGAAGGATGAAAGAATTCTTTCGAGCTACGATCACGCGGCCATATGCATGACATGCAAAAAGGCTGAGGAAAAACGCCCTGACTACGAAGAGGTCTCAAAGAGGATGATAGGCCAGTGTCTCTCGGAGGCGGAATTAAAACAAAGTGATCCGGAGTCATTCTGCTACAATCACTTTTATGCTTATAAGTGCTGACCTCATGATATTTTGATATTAAGCGTGGGAACGAGTGAAGGAGGCTTCCATCTCTGATATGGCGGGGACGCCGCAGGCCACGCGGGCGGCACATGCAAGCCGGTCATATTGCGAGGTGCACGCGGAAAGAACAATCCTCTATCGCCAGCTCGTGTCGTTCTTCTCTCCTGTGGCGGAGGGTGTTGCCTCTTCACCCTCCGCCAGACACATTTTCCGGAGATTCTTTCCTGAACCGGAGACCTCTCGTGGGCGCAACCGGTTTGGGGATTGCAAAGTGCGGCGCTCTATTTGCGGAGGACAAGCTATGAGATTTGTATTAATATTTTTTATTGTTGCTCTTTTCTGTCAGGCCATCATTCATCTGCCTGTAGAGTCAAGGGGAATATACGGTGGTCCGGTGCAATGGCAGTCGGAGCAGGAAAAGAAGGAATTTCATAGATTGCTCAAGAAACATGGGCAGGACAGACATATATCTGTGATCTTCTATGACGGGTCAAAGACGTATTTCATCAACGAAAAAGGTGAGAAGTGCCTTTTTAAATAGGGCGGAGAAGGCTGGACAAAGAGCGCGACCTTGTTGTACAGATTGGCGTCTGACCTGCATAGAAGGAGGGAAGGATTCTGACCGTGGCGAAGATGCGTGAAAAAGAAGTTCTCATTCCGGCAGGCGATCTGAACCTTGCGGGGATTTTCAGTCTTCCTCCAAAACCGGCGGGCGTAATTGTCTTCGCCCATGGAAGCGGAAGCGGCCGTCTCAGCCCACGCAATGCATTTGTTGCCGGGGTATTGCAGGAGGCCGGTTTCGCGACGCTTCTGTTTGATCTGCTCGATATCTCCGAAGAACTGGACCGCAGAAAGGTTTTTGACATCTCTCTTCTTGCCGAGCGCCTTCTCACGGGTGTGCGGTGGATGCAAAGTGAGAGAGGAATGCAGGGACTGAAGCTCGGCTACTTCGGTGCGAGCACCGGCGCGGCAGCGGCTCTTCAAGCCGCGGCGACAGAGCCCAAAGGCATTGCAGCCATAGTGTCAAGGGGAGGCCGTCCCGACCTTGCCACGGGTTTTCTTGAGAAGGTCAAGGCGCCGACCTTGCTTATCGTCGGGGGCAATGACAGGCCTGTTATTGCCATGAACAGGGAAGCCTTTGAAAATCTCAAGGGTAAGAAAGACATGGTCGTCATACCGGGAGCGACCCACATTTTTGAGGAGCCCGGCGCCCTCGCTGAGGTGGCCAGACTCGCTGCAAACTGGTTTCTCAAGCACATGGGGCCCAAGAAATAGGTCCTCATGCGTTTCCTTGCAGACCTTCACATCCATTCAAGCTATTCCATAGCGACGAGCAAAGACCTGTCCCCCGAAACTATCTGGAAATGGGCGCAGCTGAAAGGTATCACGGTCATCGGCACTGGGGATTTCACACATCCGGCATGGTTTGGAGAATTAGGGAAAAAACTTGAACCCGGCATCCTCAAACTGCCGGCAACCTTCTCAGCCGCGGAACTATTATTCTAAAACAAAACGTTCAATACCTTGTCCATTTCCTTCAGTGTGGAGAGGATATCCGCGGCCTCGTCGGGTTTCAGGGCCTCGGGCTTGATCGCAGAGAGAAGAGACTGCATGGCATCTATAGCTTCTCCGACACGCAAGTCATTATCCATATGCCGGACAAAGGCATTCTTAAGACGAACGCCCGCCTGAGAATGTCCTGTGGATTTGGCGGACGCCCTTCCCGCAATACAATGTGCCGGACCTCTAAGTTCAAGAAGCTTATCTCTGGCGCGGCTCATATTCTTCGGCGAATAATTTATTCTCTTGCCGTAATGATTTGCTATGAGGAAGAACCTGATTTCCGCAGGACTGTATCCGTCGGCGAGCAATGTCTCGGTATAGTAGATATTTCCCTTGCTCTTGGACATCTTGTGCCCCTGCACAAACAGATGCTGGCAATGGAGCCAGTATCGTGCCATGGCATAAGGCCGCACGGACTCAAGAATGGCGCGCGTATAGTCGTGATGGCGGATCAGGTTATCGATTCCTCCGCAGTAGATGGAGAGGGTCTCATGGAAATACTTGTTCACCATGCTTGCGTCCTGGATGTTCCATGCGGGCCTGCCTTCGCCTATCGATGTCTTCCAGTAGTCCCTTTCTCCTTCCTTGCGGCCGTGCCAGAGAATAAAGTCGCCGAGATTCCAGCGCATGCCCGGATAGGTGTCTTTACTGAAGCGCCTTTTCGTCTCCGGCCACCGCGTCATATCGAGGCCATAAATTTTTCCAAATCCCTTAAATTTTAGCGGATCAAAAAAAACGTCGCCCCGGTGCCAGTATGCCACGCCGCATGCGACGAGGTTCTCGACGATTCCTGCCGCCTCGCTCACCGAACGGGAAGCGAGGGGAAGATAATCCGGTTTCTTGATTTTGAGGAGGGACATTTCATCGAGAAATGATTTGATGTTTTCTTCTGTCAGGCGCTTTACCGTCGTATGCCTTTTTTCCGCTTCGAGAACTGCCTTATCCTCGATATCGGTGAAGTTCATGCCCCGTCTGACCTTGTAGCCGGAATATTCCAGATATTTGACCAGGACATCTTCGAATATGAAGGTCCTGAAATTGCCGATATGCGCCCGCTGATAGACGGAAGGGCCGCAGGTAAATATATTCACGACTTCCCCGTTAACAGGGCGAAAAATCTGCAATCGCCTTCCCATTGAATTGTAGAGGTGCAGCATTGATCTTTGTCTCCTTTCACCGGTTATAGAACCAGGGAGTCCGTATTTCCGGATTCCTCGTTCATTTCAATTCCAGCCTCTTCCACCTCCCCCGGTGGAACCACCAGGCCATCATCAGCCCCTGGCAGGCCATGGAGATCACCATTGCACACCAGACGCCGGGAGCCCCGAATCCCATGAATAGCGCCAGAAATACGGCAAGGGGGAGCCGGATGAACCACATGGAGATAATGATGACCCACATCGTCCCCCTCGTATCGCCCGCGCCCTGAAGGCCTCCTCCCATCACTGTACTTAAGGCGAGGAAGGGTTCGGAAACCATATTTAATCTCAGATACCGCGCCGTTTCGGCAATAACGGCCGGCTCTGAAGTCAGTGTGGATGCGAAGCTCTCCGCCCAGATAAAGATGACAATGGCCATGATGCTCGTAACAGCTATCCCCAGACCGGCAAGTTTCCAGCCCATCTTTTCGGCCCTTTCCGGATCGCCGGCGCCCAAGTTCTGGCCCACGATGACTGATGCAGCCATATTGAAGGCAAAGGCAGGGAGGAAAATGATCGCCTCAATCCGGAGCCCATTGGCAATGGACGCAAGGGCGGTGATGCTTGCCTCTTTCAATCTTGCCAGGACGTTAAAAAGGAATATGCTCGCTATATTCCAGGCGACCTGGAGAAATCCAGCGGGCCATCCGATGTTGAAAATGGTTTTCATCGTCTCGAATGATACGGCCCTGAAATTGGAATAAACAGGTCGCCACCTCTCAGTGATCCATAAGAAGACGAGGTTCATCAGGGTTCCCAACATGGTCGAAATGGCCGTGGAAAAGGCGATTCCCGCATAACCGAGTTTCGGAAAAGGGGGAATACCGAAAACGAGCAGGAAGTCCAGGGCGATATTCACCACGCTGATGACAAACATCGTTATGAGGGGCTTTTTCACCTCTGCGCCGGCGCGGAAAATGGTATTCGAAATAATGAGCAGGTAATTGGGTCCGAGGGCGAAGGCAAAAATTTTCAGGAAATTCTCGGCAATGTCCGTGATCTCCTGCGGGAAGCCGGCTGCCGATATGATGCTGCGATAAAATATGAGACAAACCACAGTGAAGGCGATGGAAATCAAGAGTCCCAGGAGGAGCGACTGCTTTGCAGCGTCAATGGCCCGCTCCTCATCTCCGGCGCCGACAGCCCTCGAAATCACGGCCAATGAGCCTATGCTGATGGCATTTGCGACGATAATGACGAGGAAATATATCTGGGTGATGAAACCGACTGCGGCCTGAACATCAGGGCCGATAAGACCGGCAACGTAAACATCGGTGAAGCCCACCAGGAAACCGAAGATCATCATGACAAGCATGGGCCAGGAAAGGTTCCAGATGCCGGTCCAGATATTTCCCGTGGTAACGTCGATGATCCGGTCTTTGAACATTGCCATAGAACCCGCGCGTGAGAGCCTGTTCCGGAGAATACAGGGGCAGAGGATATGTCCTTAGCGATGAAATCTATGCCGACATGGAGCTCGTCAGGTAGTTCTGCAGGTTTTGATACATCTCAACATCAGCGTCGACCAAAGAAGCCCCGATCTTGGTCTCTTTGTCCGACCGAAACACTCGTTGGGGCACGCACTCTATGGTAAAGGGTTTCTTGGTTTCGGGCAGTGCGAAGGTAATGGTCATCCTGGAAGCATCGCCGTCTCCCTGCTTTTTGAACTCATAGGTACTCGGGATCAATATCTGTAATCCGCCGAGAGAAATATCTACGACCAATGCGGTCTGCAACAGGGCCTTATCTTCCAATCCATGGCTTCCTACCAAAGCGGGAAATGAGACGGTCTTTCTCGGATGCCGGCGTTTTTCTCCCTCCACTTTCTTGTTCCGGGAAAATTCGGGATAGAGCTTCTTCACGCAATCGGGACAGATGCTGTGCGTAAAATCGAGAGCGGAATGGCTCTTCAGATAGGATTCAACCTGTATCCAGTAGCCGTCATCATTGCGTATATTTTTGCAGTTGGCGCAGATGGGGAGCAGTCCGCTCAATGTTTTTATATTATCGAGCGCCTCTTTCAGTTCCGTTATCAGTCTTTCCTTCTCTCTTATATTGTTGAAGCGTTCTATAGAATATTTTATGGAACGATGAAGCAGAGTGCTGTCCGTCCTGTTCTTATTTAGATAGTCCTGAACACTGTGCTGCAAAGCCTGTATGGCTGTGGCCTCATCATCGAGGCCGGTGAGGACGATAATGGGGACATTCTTTTCCCTCTCACCCATTTTTTTTACGGTGTCAAGGCCCTTGCTGTCAGGGAGTGACAGGTCCAGGAGTATGACATCCACCGCATTCTCGGCCAGATATTTCAAGGCATCACAGAGCAGTTCTTTGTGGACCAATTCGTAATTGCGGTCAGAAGAACCATGTGCGTCGGCATCGTGGATCATTTCTTCAATCAATACGGCGTCCGTTTTGTTATCCTCAACAAGTAGTATCGTTAACGCATTTTCCATTGTCCTGTCCTCTTGATTTGTATTCAGTTTAGGGGTCTGCCGTTCAGCCTCTCGTAAACCTTCACGTACTAATCAACCATAGTGTCTAAGCCGTATCGCTTCCGGGCCGGGATAGATCACTTGCTGCAGTGCTCTGCATAGAAAGCGAATTTATCCACTTAACACTAATGCGATTGGCAGCGCTAAGCAATGATGATTAAATAGCAGAATAATGGTAGGTATAAGCTACCTAAGGGTTTTAAATATATAGAGAAACTGCAATGGCAATATGAGTCTAAGTAAATGTTTTATTTGATATTTCTATCCTTCAGCACGAGTTCCTGCTTTTTCAGAAATAGCTCCGTATCTGGCGGCACCGAGTCGATAATCCAGACGTTCCCGCCGATCACCGAACGGGCGCCGATGACGGTCTTGCCCCCCAGCACGGTCGCATTTGAATAGATGATAGCATCATCCTCAATGGTCGGATGGCGCTTCTTGTTTCGGAGACTCTCCAGTTCTTCGCGGCCGAGTGAGAGAGCGCCCAGGGTTACGCCCTGATAGATCCTGACACGCTTGCCGATGGTGGTCGTCTCTCCGATTACGACACCCGTACCGTGATCGATGAAGAAACTCTCTCCGATATCGGCGCCGGGATGAATATCTATCCCCGTTCTGCTGTGGGCGTATTCCGTCATGATGCGCGGGATAAGGGGAATGTCGCTCGTGTGCAGCTGATGAGCGATGCGATACACCGTGATGGCGAAAAGCCCCGGATAGCTGAAGATGATTTCGTCGAAGCTCTTGGCGGCGGGATCACCTTCATAGGCCGCTTTAACGTCCGTAGCAAGCAGGACGCGCAATTTAGGCACGCCGCTGAGAAAGCCGATAGCGGCCTGCTGGCCGCGCTCTTCGCAATTTGTGCAGACCTGATTGTGCCGGATGCAGTCATGCTTTATTGCCAGCATTATCTGTTCGGAGAGGGCTTCGAAAAGAGCAGTCAACTCCTGGCCGAAATAGTATCCCACGTTGACCTCATCCACACGCGTGCGGATAAAATAACCGGGATAGAGAATGCGGCACGCCATGTGTACGGTGTCGATGATGGCCTCCCGCGACGGAATGGGTTCCGGCCCGACATGGTCAAAGCAGTCGTGGCGGGCGCAGGACGACGCAAGCTCTTCGACGATGGCCGGTATTTCATCGCGAAATTTCCGGGCTGTTCCTATATCCGTTTTGCATTGATCCGTCTTAGCCTTGTCATCGGCCATGGTGATTTTCCCTCCTTTACTGGACAGAGCATACCTGGTCGCCTGCATTCCAGTACGGCGACATGCTGCGCAACCTTTCAATTATGGGAGGCAGCTTTTCTATGACGAAGTCTACTTCATCTTCCGTATTATAGATTGAGAAGCTGAACCTGATAGAGCCGTGGGCCATGGTGAAGGGAACGCCCATGGCGCGGAGCACATGGGAGGGCTGCAATGACCCGGACGTGCAGGCGGAACCGGACGATGCGCATATTCCATAATCATCCATGAGCAGCAGGATGGCCTCGCCCTCGACGAACTCAAAGCTGATGTTCGTCGTGTTGGGGAGCCTGTAGAGTCTGGTTCCATTCACCCGGCTGTTGGGAATACGGGTGAGGATCTCCGCCTCCAGTTTATCCCGCAGGCGCAGAACCATTCTGTTCTCTGCATCCATGTTGCGTGCCGCCAATTCGCAGGCCTTCCCCAGTCCGATAATGCTGGGTGTGTTTTCCGTGCCGCCCCGGCGCCCGTTCTCCTGATGCCCGCCTATAAGGAAGGGCGAGAACCGCGTTCCCTTGCGGACGTAAAAGATTCCGATGCCCTTTGGCGCATGAAGCTTATGACCCGATATGGAGAGCATGTCGATGGAAGTCGCCTTCATATTTATGGGAATCTTTCCCACTGCCTGAACGGCGTCCGTGTGAAACAGAATCCCTCTTTCCTTCGCAAGTTCCGCCGCCTTTTCCACAGGAAAAAGAACCCCTGTTTCGTTGTTAGCCCACATGAGGCTGACGACGGCAGTATCCGGCGTCAGGGCCCTTTCATACTGGGTCATGTCCAGGATGCCGTCTTTGTCGACGGGGAGCTCGGTGATGCGATAGCCCTGCCTGGAAAGATGGTCGCAAAGAGACTTGACTGCGGGATGCTCTACCCGGCTCGTCAAAACGTGGCGTCTGTCGGGATGGGCCGCGAGGGCTGACCGGATGGCTGCATTGTCGCTTTCCGTACCGCAGCTCGTGAAGATGATCTCCTCCGGCCCTGCGCCGATGAGGGCTGCCGCCTGTTCGCGGGCCTCGCGTATTTTCCGCCCCACCTGTCCTCCGAAGGTGTGCATGCTCGACGGGTTTCCGTAAAGGTCGCGGAAATAGGGCAGCATGGCATCGAGGACCTCTTCTGCGACCTGCGTCGTTGCATTGTTGTCGAGGTAGATCGTCTTCATGGGGTCACCTCTTCAATGACGAGCTCCGGCGATACGAAATCCCGGAGTTTTAATTCGACGAAATGTTTCAGTGTGATGTCGGCGGCCTTGCAGGTTGCACAGGTCCCTCTTGTGGCAACGAGGACGCGGTTGCCGATGACATCCACGAGTTCGATGTCGCCGCCGTCCTTCTTCAGGGACGGCCGGATCTCGCGATCGATGATTTCCTCGATCATCTTGATCTTCTGGATGTTGGAGAGCTTCGGCCTGGCAGCGGGCGCGGTTTCGGCCCGCACCCTCTCGATGATCTGCCTGATCGCATCATGACATCCCCCGCAGCCGCCGCCGGCTTTGGTATAGTTTGTTACCTCTTCGACAGTGGAGAGATTGTTTTCCCTCACGGCCTGCTCGATTTCGCGTTCCGTGACGCCGAAGCACTCGCAGATGATCTGCGCCGCCGGTTCCGTGGGCGGGCCGCCCTTATAATTTTCAATAGCCTTCTCCATGGCCTGCTTGCCCATGACGGAACAGTGCATCTTCTCCTGGGGCAGGCCGCCGAGATAGGCCGCGATATCCTGGTTTGTCACTTTCATCGCTTCTTCGAGGGTCATCCCTTTGACCATCTCCGTCAATGCGGATGACGTCGCAATCGCGCTGGCGCAGCCGAAGGTCTTGAACTTGATGTCCTTGATCCTCTTGTTCTCATCTAATTTGAAAGAAAGTTTGAGGGCATCGCCGCAGGCGATGGAACCTACTTCGGCTATGCCGTCGGGGTTCTCAACCTCCCCGACGTTGCGCGGATTGAGGAAGTGCTCCTTGACTTTTTCCGTATATTCCCACATAAGCGTGCTCCTTTTTCCAACAGCAAATAATACTTATTCAATCGTGCAAGATGAGTCCTGCCTTTACGACCGAACCACAATACACTGATGACGCTCCCGGCTTTCTCGTAGCCGACCTTTGGCGTCAATGCAGTACTGAGAAATCCCGGCGTAGCCTTCCTGCGGCAACAAGAAGTCTTTTCGCACAGAGTGGCAAAAAAGGAAATTGTGAGAGCCCCGGAGAAGGAAGAGACCTTTCCTAATTTTTCAGCACATGGGTCATATAATCAATTATGGCCTTAGTGTCTTCGGGCTTGAGATTTATGGCGGGCATCACGCCCTTGCCCTTCTTGATAACCTGTTCGATCTTCTGCCCGTCGAGTCCCTTCCAGGAATCGGGGTCGCTGAAATCCTTCGGCCTGAATTGACGATAATATGCGGAAGGGTAATTATCATCACCCTTGAGATTGTGGCAGAACTGACAGTTCTTTTTGAACAGTGTTTGCCCTGCACTGTAATCGTCAGCCCGGGCATTTCCGAAAAGAACGAGCATTCCGCCTAATGCCAATGCTATAGAGCAGATAAAAATCTTTTTCATAGTACGCTCCCTCTTATTGCCGCATCAATCTCACGACTCTTATTACATTTTTATTGTTAAATTATAGTATGTCAAGACTTTAATAACTCACCGGCAGAAATAATAACCGGGCCAATCTGATTGATTGGTCTGATCATGAGGAAGGGATTTTTCCCGTGTGGAGGCCCTTAAAGATTAACTCTCTGATAAAATATTTTCTTTGCGAGCTCTGCCGCGAGAATATAGAAGATCACAATTAGACCCATCATCATCAGAAAAGAGAGCGGGAGTGATGTAAATCCGAAGATAGTGCCAATGGGGGTGAAAGGAAAAACGAGCGTGACGATGACAACGGCGACTGTGGCAAAGGACAGATACTTTCCCGGGCGGCTCTTGAAGAAAGGCTTGCGACTGCGGATTACCAGCACAATAACGGCGGCGGAAATGACGGATTCCACGAACCATCCCGTTCTAAATTGGTCGGGTGTGGCATGGAGAATAAAAAGCAGAACTCCAAAGGTGAGGTAATCAAAGATTGAACTGACGAGGCCGAAGGTGAACATGAATTTCCGTATAAAGGAAATATTCCAGCGCCGGGGCTGATCCAGCATCTCTTGGTCTACATGATCCGTGGCAATGGTCATTTCCGGAAAATCAGTCATCAGATTAGTAAGCAGGATCTGCTTGGGGAGTAGGGGGAGAAAGGACAGGAAGAGGGATGCGCCGGCCATGCTGAACATATTTCCGAAATTAGCGCTCGTGGCCATAAAGACATACTTCAGAGTGTTGGCAAATGTTGTCCTTCCTTCACGCACGCCCTGCACAAGGACGGCCAGATTTTTTTCCATAAGGACGATATCCGCGGATTCTTTGGCTACGTCCACCGCTGTGTCCACCGAAATGCCGACATCCGCTGCATGCAGGGCGGAAGCGTCATTGATTCCGTCTCCCATATATCCCACAACATGGCCTGCCTTCCTGAGGGCGAGGATGATTCGCTCTTTTTGATTGGGCTCGACCTCTGCGAAGATGTCCGTCTCTGTCACCCTTGATAAAAGGGCATCATTGCTTGTGTCATGGAGCTCGCTTCCTGTAACTATTCTTGCGTCCGCCATTCCCACATCCTGACTCACCTTGGCGGCGACGAGACGGTTATCTCCGGTAATAATCTTCAGAGAAATGCCGAGCTGCCTAAGGCGGTTGATCGTTTCGGCGATGTCTGCTTTTGGCGGGTCGAAAAAAACAAGGAATCCGAGAAATGTCATATCCTTCTCACAATCCTTATCTATGCGGGGCGCAGCCGCCATATCCCGATAAGCAATCCCCAGGAGGCGAAAACCCTGATTGCTGAGCGTCTCAAATCTCTGCTGGATATCCTGTTTCACCGAAGCTATATCCACTTTATCGCCCGCGGCAGTCTCAGCCTGAGAACAGATGCCAATCACATTGGGAAGGGGCCCCTTGGTGACCATCAGGGAATTGCCGTCCTTTACGACCAGAATACTCAAGCGCTTCCTGAAGAAGTCGTAAGGCACCTCGTCCGCCTTCTCATACCCGGAGACATCCGGCTGTTTGTAGGAGCGGATGGCTTCATCGATAGGATTTGAGAAGCCCTTTTCAAAGAAAGCATTCAGATAGGCGTGGAAAAAGACCCGTTCACTGGGATTGCCTGCGAGGTCCAGGGCCGAATGGAGATGCACCGTTCCCTCTGTAAGGGTTCCCGTCTTGTCGGAGCAGAGGACGTCCATACTCCCGAAATTTTCTATGGCGGCGAGCCGCTTCACAATGACCTTTTGCTGCGCCATCTTCTTGGCGCCATGAGCCAGATTGATACTGATGATGGCGGGCAGGAGTTGAGGCGTCAGCCCCACCGCCAGGGCGAGAGAAAAAAGGAACGATTCGAGGACGGGTCGGTGGAAATAGACATTGACGGCAAAAATCAGGAAGACCAGGGCCAGCGTCACTTCGAGCAATAGATACCCGAATTGCCGGACGCCGTGCTCAAATTCTGTCTCCTCGGGTCTCAGCTTCAGCCTTTCCGATATTTTGCCGAACTCGGCTTCCTTCCCTGTGAAAACAACGACCACCCGGGCCGTGCCGCTGATGACATGGGTTCCCATAAAGAGGCAGTTGGCGCGCCCGTTCAAGGACGTCTGCACCGGTAATTGACCGGCCTCCTTGTCGACGGGGTACGTTTCACCCGTCAGGGTCGCCTCATCCACAAAGAGATCTTTTGATTCGAGAATCAAGCAGTCCGCGGGTATGGCATCGCCGGCATTCAGGATAACGATGTCTCCCGGGACGACATCTTCCGTGGGGACATCTATGGGGCTGCCGTCACGGAGAACCGTCGTCTTGATTCTCACGATGGACAGGAGCTTTTCTACGGCATCAGCGGCGCCTCGCTCCTGCCAGAACCCGAGAAGGCCGCTCACCAGAACGATAAAGATGATAATAGCGCCGTCCACATGATCCCTCAGGAAGAAGGATAATCCGGCCGCAAAAATAAGGGTGAGGATAATGGGGCTCTTGAATTGGGCAAAAAGAAGCGTGACCGTGTCGGATCGCTTAGGCGGCCTGAGTAGATTAGCTCCATAAGTATCCAGCCGACGCCTCGCCTCAGCGCCCGTGAGACCCTCCGGGCTGGCATCGAGACCCGCCAGCACATCGGCCTCTCGGATGCTCCAGAAATCGGATGGCTGTCGGATCATTTAGTCACCTGCGGCAAGTGGTCTGATGAATCGGCCATAATCTTCTGCTGAATTTCCACTTTATATAATATAGGGGAAAGGCAGCCCCCCTGTCAAGCATACTAAGCCTCGGTCAATCAGAATCACCCCTCTCAAAGTCCCTGACCAAAGGCTATTGAATAAAACGCCATAAAAGTCATTTTCTCCTTGTCAACGATATTGTTTTGTTGTATTTTCCAAAAACCGTCTCCCATTCTCTTAGGTTATTGCCCCATCTCCAATTAAACGGATATTTCAGGGCGGCAAAAATGCAACCTCGTCTTCCTCAAAATGCATATCAGCTGTAGTAGCATTGACGGACGCTTCAGCCGGAAAGCGCTCGGTGTTCCCGATATTAAGACTGGGTCGTTGTGTTTCTGAACTCTGACGAATTGGCGGCTTCCTGACATGAAAGACAAAGCGCAGACACAGGGACAAGTTGCAAATGATCTGGACAGGGAACATCATCAGATCGCAAGGATGAATGCCGATAGAATGAGACGCAAAGGCGCAGAGAAGGCGTTTCAGAAGGATGAGTTGCTGTACGATCATATTGTGGACCATATCGGCGACGGAGTTTACAGGATCAACGAAAAAGGGTACTTCACGTTCGTGAACACAGTAATAGCCGAGAGAGCGGGAATTCCCGCGGAAAAGTTTTGTCATCTGCATTTTCTCGATCTTGTCGCGCCTGAGCACAGGGAACTCGTGAAGAATAATTTTAAAAAAGCGATGCAAGGCAAAGAGGTGGCGCCCTATGAATTGAGCTACAGAAGAGCCGATGGACAGAAAAATATAGTGGAAGTTCACAGCAAGGCCGTCTATGAAGGGAACAGGGTTCGCGGTATTCTGGGAATATCACGTGACATAACGGAACGCAAAAGGGTGGAGGAGGACTTAAAGGAGGCGTATGATCATTTGGAACGCCTGGTTGCGGAGCGGACTCAAGAACTCCTTCTGAAAAATCGGCAGCTCGTGGATGAGGTTGCACGGCGCAGAAAGATAGAAGAGGCGCTGAGAAGAAGAGAAACCGATCTCGAGGAAAAAACCGATAACCTCGAGGAGCTCAATGTTGCGCTGAAGATTCTGCTGCAGCAGCGGGACAAGGATAAGAGAGAGTTTGAAGAGTGGGTAACGGCAAATGTTGAGAATGTCATCATGCCGTACATAGGAAAGTTGAAGAAGATCGGTTTGGGAGCTGAACAATCAGCCTTTGTCAAGATACTCGAGGTAAATATAAAAAATATCACCTCTTCCTTTTCGCACAGACTGTCTCCAAGATATATGAATCTGACTTTCAAGGAGCTGCAAATTGCCGACCTCGTGAAAGAGGGGAATTCGAGCAAGGATGTAGCCATGATACTGAATGTTTCAGAGAGGACAGTTGATTTTCACAGGAAAAATATAAGAAGGAAGCTCGCCATCGCCGACAGAAAAACAAATCTCCGAACCTACCTCTCTCGTCTCCTGTAATAATGCATCAAAGGCTGAATTACTGAAAGCACCGGCTATCCGCCTGGGGATTATTCATCAATTCGTCTATTTCCCGGATAGGGCGCCGATAATCTCAACGCAGAAGAAAGGCAGGTCTTCTGGTTTGCGCGAAGTTATGATGCAGCCGTCACGGACGACGGGCTCATCGAGCCAGATTGCACCGGCGTTGATCATATCGTCCTTCATGCTGTAGAAGCTGGTCACTTTTCTTCCCCGGATGATTCCGGCGGAAGCGAGCATCCACCCTGCGTGACAGATGGCCGCCACGACTTTGCCTTGATTGTAGGCGTCCCGTACAAGGGCGATCATGGCGGGATTGCGCCGCATTAAATCAGGGGCGTATCCACCGGGCACAACTACACCGTCATATTCCTGAACCCTGATATCTGCCGCAGAGGCATCTGCGGTAATCTCATAGCCGTTGCCGCTCTTATAGACGCGTCCTCCTTCAGGACCTACAACTGTTACCGTGGCACCGGCCTCACGCAGACGGATGAGCGGATACCACAGTTCCAGAACCTGATACCGGTCTTCCACGAGCAGGAAAACCCGTTTACCTTTGATCTCCATATATTCCCCCGCACCCAATGGCCCTTCGCCATAGGGAGCGAACGTTCGGCAATCGGGCGCTAAAATTATTGTGCAAGAAAATAACTCCTCATATGACCGGAAGCAATAGGCATAAAATAGCTGTAAAATGGGAGTACACAACTACAGAATAGAAGAGGCAGGCGCTGTGCCGGAAATTCGTCGGAACACGCTCAGCACTTTTGGGCAATGCGTCTTACGTTCGTCTGTGCCGCATAATCTTGGGAAGGGCCAAAGCCCATCGTATCAAGGCTCTGCTGTTGTCCCTATCTTGTTATATTCCGGGTAGCGCAGGAGGGTGCTGAGTAGAAATCCGGCCGCGGGAAGGATCATAATCGATTTCAGAGCGACAGGCACGCCGAAATGATCGGCAATGACGCCGAGGAGCGTGACACAGATGCCGCCTGCCCCGATAGCAAAGCCTACCATGAGGCCGGAGGCAACGCCGAGATTTTTCGGCAGCAGCTGTTGTGCCATGACAACGGTAACAGTAAAGGTTGAAATCAAGGTCATGCCGAGAAATCCGAGTACAAGAAACAGCATGTAGCCGTCAACGACGAATATCAGGGGCAGAATAAGGGAGCTCGCAAACATGGACAGCATCAGATAGCGTTTATGTCCCCACCTGTCAGCGAGAGGCGCTCCACCGAGGGTGCCTATGACTCCACCGAGAAGCAGAACAAACACGAGCTTGCCTGCATAAAGCGGATCTCCTTTTAGATGGTTTATGTAGTAAAAGGGGATGTAACTCATAAGGCCCATCTGCGTCCATGACCTCATAATGACGACTGCAATCACTATTGATAAAGATATGTAAGCGCCCTTTTGCCGCCCACGTGCAACCTCTCCTCGCGCCGCCCTCTCCCGTTTGATTTCGGTAATCGATATTGCGCGCCAATAGAAGATTATAATCGCCACAAAAGCGACCGATGGAATGATTATAACGGGCAGTGAAGAAAATCCCATGTACTTGATTATGTAGATTGCGATTATCGGGCCTAAGGCAAATCCCAGATTTCCGCCGACTGAGAATATGGCCATCCCGGTTACCCGCTTCTCGCCTGTAAAAAAATGGGCGGTCTTGTATCCTTCCGGATGGTATGAAGCGATGCCGAAGCCGCTCACTATGACAAGCGCGAGGACGAGCGCGTAGCTTGAAGGGAAGGATAACAAAGAAAATCCGGCGCCGGCGCACAGGCACCCGAAAGGCAGAAGAAATGCCTTTTCCTGTTTGTCTGATAGATATCCGAAAAGAGGCTGGACCAGAGAGGATGTGAAATTGGCGGCCATGAGGATGACGCCTGCCATGGTGTAGGAGAGGGAAAGGTTCTCTTTCAGAAAGGGCAGTATGGCGGGAAGCGCACTCTGGTATATATCCGTTACCAGATGCCCTAATGAAAGGACCATGAGAATTTTCAGGTTGAATTTGCTCATCGCAAGTGCCCGGCAATAAGAATCAGAATGCGAGGTTTATAAGAGGAAAGCGCCTGCATGTCAACGAGATTAAACCGGGGATCTTTCTGGTATGAGCAACATGTCGTTTGAGAAGACCTTGCCTTGCCGCCGCATCGTTAATCGCCGTAGCGGCTGTTCGCGATGCGTTCCCATTACGGAGGCGCATTCTGCAACGCCCAATAGGAACCTATTTCGGTGACAGTCTCAACAAATTTGTCATACGCTATGGGCTTTACGATAAAGCTGTTTGCTCCCAGCCGGTAGCTGTCTATCCTGTCCCGGTCGTTGGTCGATGATGAGAAAACCACTACAGGGATCATCTTCGTCGTCTCATTCGATCTGAGCATTCGAAGAACTTCAAGCCCATCCACCTTCGGCAACCTCAGGTCCAAGAGAATCACGCTGGGCTGCTTAAAAGAATGGCGCTCCGAATGCTCACGGGGCGCAAACAGATAGTCCAAGGCTTCCCCGCCGTCGCGAAAAACCTTGACCCTGTGGGCTAGGTTGTGCTGACTTAGGGCTTCGAGTATAAACTCCACGTTGTATTTATTGTCCTCCACAAGCAGGATATCAGATTTTTCTTCCATCGTTAATCCACCCCTTCTTCCCGTAGTGCGAAATGGCAGACCGGACTCATTGATCTTCACGCCGCCGTCACGGCGCTGCGCCCAGTCCACTCTTTCACTTAAGTATAGCTTACACGCGAATAAAGGCAATGCGTCAATAACTGATTTTAAACCGCTTTATGCCTTAGTCCGACATTGGATAATCAATGAGAGGCTTGCAGGGATTTTTGTGGAGAGATGAATGTTCCCGCTTTGTTCTGCTGCGCCGGAAGCGGTGCAGAACGATTTTTCCGATTGGGGAAATGAAATACGGCTTCTCCGCCCGGTTTACTGCGGCTCCGAAGAAGTATTGACTAGTTTGTAAGCACCGCATAAAATAATGCAGTTAATACGACCTAACGGAGGCGATTGTGAGAAGGGCCCATACACGAATCCCAGAAATAAGCTTCGTCATTCTGATCCTTGCGGCGGTCCTGATTTCTCTGTGGCCTGCCGCCTGGGTATCTGCTGAAGAAAGAACCGGCAACGAAAATATACTGAGAGCCACACTGGAAAATGGGTTACGGGTCGTCATTGTCCGAAACACCCAGGCTCCGGTCGTTACAACAATGGTGAATTACCTTGTCGGTTCAAACGAGGCGCCGACGGGGTTTCCCGGTATGGCCCACGCCCAGGAGCACATGATGTTCAGGGGCAGCCCGGGCCTTTCAGCGGACCAGCTTGCAGACATCATCGCCCTGATGGGCGGGGATTTCAATGCGGACACGCAGCAGACGGTGACGCAATACTTCTTTACCTGCGCACGGGAAGACCTGGATGTGGCCCTGCACATAGAATCAATCCGTATGCAAGGTGTGCTCGACTCTGAGGAATTATGGATGGAGGAAAGGGGGGCTATTGAACAGGAGATAGCCCAGGACATCTCCGATCCCGACTACATCTTTTACGCAAAGCTGCTCGAGATTATGTTCAAAGATACGCCGTATGCGCATACACCTCTCGGAACGGTTCCATCCTTTGAGAAGACGACAGGAGCCATGCTCAAAACATTTCATGACACCTGGTATGCACCCAACAATGCAATTCTCGTCATTGTAGGCAATGTAGAGCCCGGGGTTGCAATTAAGGCAGTCGAGAAATATTTCTCTCCCATACCGCGGAAGAATATTCCGCAACGTGCGGAAGTGCGGCTTCGACCACTGAAGCCGGAATCCTTTACGATGAGGACAGACCAGTCGCACGGGCTTGCGGCTATTTCTTTCCGCATGCCCGGTTATGGAAGCGGCGATTACGCGGCAAGCGAAGTGCTTGCCGACGTATTGAGCAGCCAGAGAGGAAGCCTGTTCGAATTGGTGGTTGCCGGAAAAGCGCTCGACGTAGACTTCAGCCTGCTCATCCTTCCCGCCGCAGGCCTGGCCTATGCGGCTGCTTCCTTCCCCAAGGGAACAGATCCTGAGCCCCTGATTAAAGAGATCAGGAGGATTCTTGCGGACGATGTGAAAAAAGGGTTTTCCGCCGACCTTGTTGAGGCAGCCAAACGCAACAGGCTGACGAAGGCCGAACTTCAGAAAAATTCGGTCCCCGGCCTTGCCATGGCGTGGTCTCAGGCGCTGGCTTTGGAAGGAAGGCAATCACCCGACGACAGCTTAAGTGCCATTCAGAAGGTTTCTGTAGCCGACGTCAACAGGGTGGCTGCGGAATACCTGCAGCTTCATCAATCCGTAGAAGCGATTCTCGTCCCGGAAGCGGCCGGCAAGCCCGTCTCCGCAAGGCCGCGCCGGGGAATGGAGTCCTTCGCGCCGAAAGAGACGAAAAGCGTTGAGCTTCCCGGTTGGGCGGAGAAGGCATTGAATCGGCTCTCCGTGCCGATTTCGACGGTGAATCCCGAGGTCACAGTTCTTCCCAACGGGCTGAAAATCATCATTCAGTATGCATCCGTCAGCGATACTGCAAGTATATACGGCCATGTGAAAAACAATCGTTATCTTCAGGCACCGAAAGGGAAGGAAGGGTTGGATCGCGTGCTGGGACCGCTTCTTTCCTTCGGTACTGTTTCTCTGGACAGGCTCGCTTTCCAAAAAGCTCAGGACGACATAGGGGCGGAAATATCCGTGGACACGGATTTCTCTCTGCAGGCGCTCGCCAAACACTTTGACCGCGGCGTCGAGCTTCTTGCGGACAATCTACTTCACCCGGCGTTGCCCGGGGAAGCCTTCAAAACGTTGCGGAAACAGGCGGCGGATCAAGTGGCGGGCGAACTTGAAAGTCCCGACTACCTGACAAAACGGACACTCCGGACTTCCCTCTTTCCCAAAAACGACGCAGTGCTGCGCGAGGCCACACCGTCGACCATTTCCTCTCTGACCCTCGGCGACGTGAAATCATATTATCAGAAAGTGTTCCGCCCGGACCTGACGACAATCGTCTTTATCGGCAAGGTGGCGCCGGACGCAGTCAGGAAGGTGATCGGGAAATACTTCGGATCATGGCAGGCCGAAGGGCCAAAGCCAGAGACGCTCCTGCCTCCGGTTCCGCCGAATAAGCCATCCGCTACGGCCGTACCGGACCTCAGCCGGTCTCAGACGAACGTGATCCTCGCCGAAACACTCGGCTTGACCAGATCTCATCCGGATTACTATGCACTGGAATTGGGGAACCATGTGCTCGGCGGCGCTTTCTACTCAACCTGGTTATACCGGGATCTCAGAGAAAAGACGGGGCTCGTCTATCACGTTTCTTCATCGTTCGATGTGGGTGAAACGCGGTCCCTTTATGAAGTCAGGTATTCCTGCGATCCTGACAATGTATCTAAAGCGCGAGCCATCATTGAATATGACCTGACAAAGATGCAGGCGGAACCCGTCACACCGGATGAACTCCGCAAGGCCCAGGCTCTCGCCCTCCGGGAGATACAGCTTGCCGAGGCCTCCGCCGACGGCGTAGCGCTGGGACTTATCCACAGGGCGACTCATGACCTGCCGCTCGACGAGCCTGTCATGGCTGCACGAAGATTCCTGAAGATAACCCCTCAGGATGTACAGGCTGCCTTTTCGAAGTGGCTTCGAGTCGGTGACATGGTTCAGGTTACTCAAGGGCCCTTTCCCAAGTAACGGCAATTTTGGTATTGCCACAAGAGGAGGGTTCTCTTAAATCGGCACATTTACTCCGGGAAAGGAGGCCCTGAGGATGCTTAAATGCCCTCGCCGCTTATCCAGCCGGCGCATCAGGGGTTGACGCGCCGCATTCCTCTTTCATGCACAATCGCACAATCCTTCTCAACTGCTCCGCAGTGACAGGCGGCAGCTGGATACGGGCCTTTTCGCAATGGCAATTTTTCTCGATATTGCGGCAGCGGATAGCGCCTGCCCCGATGATGGCATTTACAGCATCGTCATTGTTCTTTGCGTGGACCTTTATTTCCTGATCACAGGGTACCGGACAGGCAAATGAATATGTCATGGCCATTTACTCCTCTCAAAAAATATTCCCTTCCTCAAGCACAATCTTCGTAGAGCGCGTCGATAAGCGTGCTGCCGATCTTTGGAACGCCGGGGCCACAAGCCTGATTTTGACGTTGGCACTTTTCCGACTCGTCATGACTCCCACTTTAATTCCTCTTTGTACAAATTTCCATCCTGCAATCCCTTATTATCTGCACCGATATTCTTGATTCTCGATGTGCATCTGACTGATCTCGGGTAAAGGAAAGGAGTAAGGAATAAGAAAATTGGTATCTACTGCTGCGGCTGGCGCCGACTTTCCCGTGACGCATTACCGCTCGCAGAATGCATCCGCGCCGGGGTCTCTGCGCCCGGCCGATATTCTCAGCGGCGGTGTCTGCCGTTTGTCCCGAACTTTATCCATCTAAGACATTTTCGGGTGATAAATGAGTGAATCCCTTATGGAACTATTCTGCATATCTAAATATTATCTTACTTGTGTCGTCATTTTTGAAGAGCAAGAAACGTAATATAGCTTCCTGACAAACAAAGCCGTTTGGGCATTGACAAGAAAGTGAGCACTTGCTATATAATTAAACATGAAGACAGGGGGAAGGATATCGCGCGAAGAAAGGCGAAAACTTATACTGATAAGGGTTCGCGAACTCTTCGCGAAGAAAGGTCTCCACGGAGCGACTACACGGGAACTGGCGGAGGCGGCGGGCATTTCCGAGGGCCTCTTATTCAAAATATTCCCCAATAAGGAGGCGCTCTATCATGCCATGCTTGCTTTATTCTCGGACAACATTTCCGAGAAAAGTAAGAAGATAATGTCCCTCAAGCCTTCTACCGAGACGCTCGTGCTGATAGTCCACTTGCTGGTATCGGAACTGATATCCGTCAGGTTGGCGGAACGTGATGATTTTATCCGGCTCTACATCCGCAGTCTCGCAGGGGACGGGGAATTTGCCAGCCATGTCATGGAGGAGGCTGAAAGCCAGCTGATCCCGATGCTCCGGGCAAATATCAAGGCGGCGATCGCAGCGGGTGATGTTATGGACAGCCCCGTGCCTCATAATCTGCGCGCCTGGTTTACGGATCGTTTGCCCTTCATCATCATGATGGATTTTGTGCCGTCGGCGCCTGTGTTGAATTACGGCGTGTCGCGGGAGAAGCTCATCAAGCATGTCGTGTGGTTCCTGCTGCGGGGTATTGGCCTGAAGGAAGAATCGATACGCCGTTATTATAATGCCAGGGGATTGGCGATTGAAAAACGCTGATGCTTGAAATACGTTGTGAGGCCCGTGTTATGTTTGCGACCGGAGAAAGACCTGTAGCGTGTAAACGAGCGACGGCCGTTCGGACTGCTATGGCGGCGGTCTTCGCGATGACCATCTGCGCCTTCTCCGGGTGCGCCGTGGGTCCCGATTTCCAGACGCCGAAAGCCCCGGCCGCAAAGGCCTATACTGCGGAGGCGCTGCCGTCCCAGACAGATGCGGCGCCCGGAACTGCGGGCGCGACGCAGCGGTTCGCGCCGGGGAAAGATATCTCCGAGGAATGGTGGACGCTCTTCCATTCGGTGGAATTAGATCAATTGATCCGTCAGGCGTTGGCAGAGAGCCCGACAGTTGCGGCAGCCAAGGCAAGGCTGCGGGAGGCGGATGAAAACAGGCGGGCCCAATACGGAGCCCTATTCCCCGCTGTGGACGCCAACATCTCCGCTTCGCGTCAGAAGATCTCCGGCGCAGGGTTTGGCCAGCCGGAGAGCGACATCAGCGCCTTCAACCTTTACAACGCCTCCGTGAATGTTTCGTATTCACCCGATCTTTTCGGCGGCACCAGGCGTAAGCTCGAAGCGCTTCAATCGCAGATCGACTACCAGCGGTTTCAGCTGGAGGGCGTTTATCTTACGCTTACAGCCAATATTGTCACTACGGCGGTGAAAGACGCGTCACTGCGCGCCCAGATAGGGGCGATGAAGGAGATTATAGAGGCGCAGGAAAGGCAGCTCGATATAGTGGAAGAGCAGCTTCGGCTTGGAGGGGCGTCGCGTTCGGACGTGCTCGCCCAGCGCGCGCAGCTCGCACAGACACAGGCCTTACTGCCGCCGCTGGAAAAGCAGCTTGCCCAGACCCGTCACCAGCTTGCGGTGCTCGCGGGAAGGCTGCCCTCCGAGGCTGCACTGCCCGAATTCGATTTGAACGATTTCCAACTGCCCGAGGAACTGCCGGTAAGCCTGACGTCATTGCTGGTCCGTCAGCGGCCTGACATAAGGGCCGCGGAAGAGACGCTGCATGCGGCGAGCGCGCAGGTCGGCGTTTCGACGGCAAACCTGTACCCGCAGATCACGCTGACTGGCAGCTTCGGCCTGCAGGCCGGCACGGTCGGTGATCTTTTCAACAGCGGCGCGGCCATCTGGAGCTTCGGCGCCGGTCTGCTGCAGCCCATATTCCACGGCGGCGAATTGACCGCAAAACGGCGTGCCGCGATCGCCGTCTACGATCAGGCGGCGGCACAGTACCGCGATACGGTTCTGCAGGCCTTTCAGAGTGTGGCTGACGTACTGCGCGCCCTCGCGGGGGATGCGAGCACACTAAAGGCGCAGGCCGAAGCGGCGGCGGCGGCCCGGGACACTCTCGATCTCACGGACAAACAGTTTCAACTCGGTGCAGTAAGCTATCTCTCGCTGCTGAACGCGGAACGCCAGTATGAGCAGGCGCGATTAGCTCTGGTTCAGGCGCAGGCGGCCCGTTTTGCGGATACTGCCGCATTGTATCAGGCCTTGGGCGGCGGCTGGTGGAACCGCGGCCCGCAGGCTGAGGCGGCTGCCACAAAGCCGGAGTGAGTTTAGAAGCAAGGGCATGCGCGGAGCTTGCTGCGGAGAGCTTCATCATATCTTAAATAGAGCGGCGGCCGGTTTCGGGCGCCATGAGCAGCGGGAAAATGGACCCGGGATGCGCTCCTGGTCCGCGCAGTTCATAACAGTAGTGACACGTGTATACAAGGGAAGGAGCTTCTGATGGCAAGGCGAATGGTAATCATGGTGGCGGTCGTCGGCCTGCTTTTCGGGGGCATTTTCGGCTATTATGCCTTTAAGGCGCATATGCTTAAGAAATACCTGGCCGGCATGCCGATGCCGCCCGTTACAGTAACCGCTATAAAAGCGGAATTACACGAGTGGCAGCCGCAGCTCAAAGCCGTGGGCTCTCTCCGTGCCGTGCGGGGAGTCGACGTAACCAGTGAGATTTCCGGACTCGTACGAACCCTGCACTTCAAGTCTGGAGACGACGTGAAGGCCGGAAGAGTGCTGGTGCAGCTCAACGCCGACTCCGACATAGCCCAATTGCGCTCCCTCGAGGCCGCGGCCGATTTGGCGGGAACGGTTTACACGCGCGACCAGCAGCAATTTGACGTGCAGGCCATAAGCCGGGCCGCCCTCGACGCGGACATCGCCGATCTCAAGAGCAAACGCGCCCAGGTTGCACAACAGGTGGCCCTCGTTGACAAGAAGACGATTCGCGCACCGTTCGCCGGACGGCTCGGCATCAGCACCGTGAATCCCGGCCAGTACATAAATCCCGGGGACAAGATCGTCACGCTGCAATCACTCGATTCGATCTACTGCGACTTTTTACTCCCGCAGCAGGAGCTTTCACGGATATCGCTCGGGCAGAAGGTTATCGTTACTTCCGACACATATCCCGGCCGCAGGTTCGACGGCCGTATAACTGCGATCAACCCTCAGGTGGATGCGGCTACGCGGAATTTCCAGGCCGAGGCGACGCTTGCCAATCCCAAGCATAAGCTGTTGCCGGGAATGTATGCATCAGTGGAGGTTCAGGCGGGCTCTGTGGAGCGCCACCTGACGATGCCACAGACAGCAGTGACCTACAACCCCTATGGAGAGACTGTCTATATCGTAGAGGAAAAAGGGAAGGGTCCTGACGGCCAACCGGTCCTGACCGCCAGACAGACATTTGTCACCATCGGCCCAGCAAGAGGAGATCAGGTGGCAATCCTCAAAGGAATCAAGGAGGGTGATTTGGTGGTCACGAGCGGCCAGCTCAAGCTCAAGAGCGGTAGCCATGTGATCATCAACAACCAGGTTCAGCCTTTAAGCGACGCCGCCCCCAGCCCGGTGGACCATTGATCAGGAAGGCGCCTGTATGAATTTCACCGACATATTCATCCGCCGCCCGGTGCTTGCCACAGTGGTCAGCCTGCTGATCCTGGTATTGGGATTGAGGTCGATCGACCGGCTGCCGGTCCGTCAGTATCCGGAAACACAGAGCGCGGTGGTGACCGTATCAACCGTCTATACAGGCGCCGACCCGGCGCTGGTTGCCGGTTTCATCACAACCGCCCTTGAAAACTCAATCGCGCAGGCTAACGGCATCGACTACCTCACTTCGGCAAGCACGCAGAGCATGAGCACGATCCAGGCAAACCTGCGCCTGAACTATGACCCGAGCAAGGCCCTCACCGAGATCAACACCAAAGTCAACGCAGTCATCAATCAGTTGCCGAGAGAATCGCAGCAACCCGTGATTACGCTGTCCATTGGCGAGACTGTCGACTCCATGTACATCGGCTTTTACAGCAAGGTAATGCCGACTAACATGATAACGGATTATCTGATCCGGGTGGTGCAGCCGAAGTTGCAGACCATCGAAGGAGTTCAAACGGCAGAGATTATCGGCAAACAGCAGTTTGCACTGCGGGCCTGGCTGGACCCGGCGAAGATGGCAGCCTATAGCCTGACCGCTACGGACGTGAGCACTGCGCTTGCCGCAAACGACTTCATCTCGGCCCTCGGGCGTACCCAGGGACAGATGGTCACAGTAGACCTTACAGCAGCAACAGGGATGCACTCCGTCGATGAGTTCCGCAACCTCGTGATGAAATCGACAAACGGCGCTATCGTCCGTCTCGGCGATGTTGCCAATGTTTCACTCGGCGCCGAAAACTACGACTCGACGGTGCATTTCGACGGCGAGAGCGCCGTCTTCATTGGTATCAAGGTGGCGCCGAATGCAAACCTTCTCACGGTCATCGATGGTATACGCAAGGTGTTCCCGTCAATTGAGCAGCAACTGCCCGAAGGCCTCGAAGGGCGCATCGTCTATGACGCTACGAAGTATGTGAACAGCTCGATCAGAGAGGTGGTCATCACGCTGATAGAAGCTCTGCTGATCGTAACCCTGGTGATCTTTCTGTCCCTCGGCTCGGTCCGGTCTGTGATCATCCCGACCGTTGCCATACCTCTGTCACTGATCGGGGCATTTTTTATCATGCTGGTGCTGGGCTACACGATCAATCTCATGACGCTGCTCGCACTGGTGCTCGCCATCGGCCTTGTGGTAGATGACGCGATCATCGTGGTGGAAAATGTGAACCGCCACATGGAAGATGGAGTTCCGCTCCTGCAGGCTTCCATGCAGGGTGCACGTGAGCTTGGTGGGCCGATTATCGCCATGACGGTGATTCTGATAGCAGTATACGTCCCCATCGGGTTCATGGGAGGCCTTACGGGGGCACTGTTCACCGAGTTTGCTTACACGCTTGCCGGGGCCGTGTTCATCTCGGCGATCATCGCGCTTACTCTGTCCCCCATGATGTGCGCTCGCTTTCTCAAGACATCCGGCCCGAACGAGCGGCACCGCTTCGGTGAATTCATCAACCGCCAGTTCTCCCGTCTGCGTAGCGGTTACGAAAGGATGCTGCGGGGCACTCTCAACTACCTGCCTGTGGCAGGGGTATTTGCCGTGATCATCCTTGCCAGCAACTACTTCCTGTTTGTAAGCTCGAAGAGCGAGCTCGCACCGCAGGAGGACCAGGGTATCATCATATCGATGATAACGGCAGCCCCGGATGCCACCCTGCAGCAGACACAGCTCTATGCAAAACAACTCTACAAAACTATCGCCTCCTTCCCGGAAACAGACCACGTGTTTCAGGTCGAGGGATTCAACGGGCTTAACTCGGGTTTAGCAGGTATGGTGCTGAAACCATGGGACGAGCGCTCGCGCACGGCCATGAGGGTGCAGCCCGAATTGCAAATCCGGCTTGGCGAGATAGCGGGGGCGCAGGCAGTAGCGTTCCAGCCCGCAGCGTTGCCCGGTACCGGACATGGCCTGCCCGTACAATTTGTGATCGGAACCACGGAGTCCTACGAACGCCTGAATGAGGTGTCGCGGGCTCTCATGGAGAAGGCATATGCAAGCGGCATGTTCATGTTCGTGGACACCGATCTTAAGATCGACAAGCCACAGACCATCGTGGAGTTTGACCGCGATAAGGCGTCGCAACTGGGACTAACTATGCGTGATGTTGGCGGCGCGCTGGCCTCCATGCTGAGCGAAGGCTACGTCAACTACTTCAGCCTTGCCGGACGCTCTTACAAAGTGATTCCGCAGGTGAAGCAGCGCGACCGGCTCAACGCCGACCAACTGAAGAATTACTACATCAATACTACGAGCGGCACATCCATTCCGATTTCTACCATAGCTAATCTCAAAACCACCGTGGTGCCACAATCGATCAACCACTTCCAGCAGCTCAATTCCGCAACCATATCAGCAGTTCTGTCTCCCGGCATCACCCTTGGTCAGGCGCTGGCGACACTCAAGACACTGGCCAAAGACATACTTCCCCAGAACTACAGCATTGATTACTCAGGAGAATCGAGACAGTATGTTCAGGAGTCGAGCGCATTACTGCTCACATTCTTCTTCGCCTTGATCATCATTTTCCTTGCCTTGGCAGCACTCTTCGAAAGCTTCCGGGATCCGCTCATCGTGCTGGTGAGCGTGCCTATGTCCATCTGCGGGGCGATGATCTTCATCAGCCTCGGAGTCGGCCAGGCGAGCCTGAACATCTATACGGAGGTGGGCCTGGTAACGCTGATCGGTCTCGTCAGCAAGCACGGCATATTGATCGTGCAATTCGCCAATGATCTACAGCGTGCGGGCAAGGGCAAGCGTGAGGCAGTGGAGATGGCGGCGGCCATCCGCCTGCGACCGATACTGATGACTACTGCGGCGATGGTACTGGGTGTGCTGCCGCTGGTCTTTGCGTCAGGCGCAGGAGCCGCGGGACGATTCAATATGGGCCTGGTGATCGCAGCCGGAATCTCAATCGGCACGCTCTTTACGTTATTTGTGGTGCCGGCCATGTATGTGTTCCTTGCTGCGGAACACGCCGGCAAACGGGCCACTGAAGATGCCGCCGTCACGGAACCGGCCAAGGTTTGATAGGTATGGAGGCTCCCCTCAATTCATTTTGATGGATCGATGTTCATAATCGGTGAGACCATATTCTATTTCCGTTCACACTTCTTATACATATGTAATAGAATTAGAATGTTGGAAAGCAAAGATCAGGAGAAATCACCATAGCCAGCGGTCAAAAAAAAGGGGCTTATAGTTTCACGAGGAAACCTAAGCCCCTTTTGATATCGATAATATACAGGCCTGAACAACCCCGCCTGCGCGCAACAACGGGCGTTAAACGCGGGGCAAGCCTGTGATTAATAGATCTTTGTCGGCGCCTAATCCTTCGGAACTACCGCGGCCTTCGGCGGAAGATAAGGCTTTTTGGCACCGGCTTTTTTCCTTGCATCCTTGATGGCATCCATGGTTATCCCGCTGCGGGGAATCTTCAGCTTCTGGCCCGGGTAGATTACATTTGCCTTCTTGATCTTGCCTTTGTTGGCGTCATAGATGACAGGCCAGAGGAATGCATCGTTGTAGATCTTCTTTTTCTTGGCTATTGTCCATAGGCAGTCGCCCTTTTTGACAACGTAGGTCTCCATCTTTCCGGCTTCCGCCTTGCCCTTCGCTTCTGCCCTGCTTGACCCTGTCACGGCTCCACTCTCAGGCGCGACTTTCTGGCCCTCTGACTTCTGAACGCCGGCAGCTGATTCCTTCTGTGCCGCTGTCTGCTGGTCGGCGCCGACGTCCTTCACCGTCGCCGACTTCGTGCACGCGCCGGCAAAAATCAGCGTCAGACTCATAATGAATGCTAATAGCCCATAAAGTACGGTTCGTCTTTTCATACGAAATACTCCTTTCTATGATTTTGAGCTACAATAATGTACTCTTTTTACTACTTTTAGAAAAAAAGTCAATTGTTTTTTACAAAAATAATTTGTATAGTAACAATCAGTATAGAAACTATATGCGGTTTACCGGCGAGGAGTATGACGTGCAAAAAAAGCAAATGGCTATTGCTGACATCTTCGATAATCTGAGAAGGGTTTACCAGGTCATTAACGAGCAGTCCAAGAAGGCGAAGAAACAGACGGGCATTACCGGTCCGCAGCTCTGGGCTATCAAGATGATCGCCGAATCCTCTCCCGTTCAGGTATCTGAACTGGCCCATAAGATGTACCTGCATCCGGCGACAGTAGTGGGCATACTGAACCGTCTCGAAGAGCAAGGCCTTGTCATACGGACGCGCACACGCGAAGACCGGCGGATTGTCGATGTGAATCTTACGCCGGAGGGAAACGCACTAGTTGCGAGGGCGCCCGAGGTGGCTCAGGGCCTTCTGGCTGCCGGTCTGGAAGTGCTCCCCGCCGCGCGGCTTCTGGATATAGCTTCCGCCCTCGACCAACTTGTTCATATCCTCGGGGCGCAGGAAGTTCCGCCCCATTTGATCTTGTCGCCGGAAGTGAACCTACCGAGAAAGCTCGAAAAAGATTAATTTACAGTAAATAAGAGAAGCTGGATGCAAGCCAGAATTGCTCTCAGACGTTGACGCCGAGGAAAGCTCGCATGGTATAGCCGATCAGGAAACTGACCGCAGCCACGGCAAAAGTTACTCCCGTCATCTCCATAAGTGCGTCGTTCAGACCCAGCACCATGGATCCCGTGTAGCGGAGTCTTTCTTCATCAAGAAGTTCCAAGAGGGCCATCTCGTGCTCGCTCTCGTTCTTCGCGATGGCATCGGCTTCCGGAATTGTCTCCCGCAGGCTCCCGTAACTGTCTTGTGCGCCCTCTTCGCCTTTCTCGAGCAGCTTAAGGCCGAATGTGAACCCGAAGACGCGGCTGATTAAATAATATTTCCAGATTCTTAATCTGTCAGGTTCCACATCGTGCCGTGTATATTCCTGCCACTTTCGATAGTGCCGGAGCTCGTCATCGGCGATGTCTTCCAGTATCCTGCGGTTTTCAGGTGACTTGACCTTTTCTGCGAGTTTACTATAGATATGATGCTCGGTGATTTCATTCTTCTGAAAACCGAGCAGTTTCTCACGCAGCGTCCCGGTGATGTTCATCCCTCGGCGCACCTCTTGTATTCTATCTTCGTTCGAACTGCCTTTTGGGGCCGACCCTGTCTCTCAGCATCTCCGCCCTTCTACAGGCTTCTTGGGCCCCCAGTTTGCAGGCGGCTGCAAAATCCGCCTGGGCCAGACGGGGCCTTTTCATTTTTATGTACACTTCACCCCTGATACGATACAGCCTCTGGCTGCCGGGTGCGATATGCAGCGCCTTATTGATGAGGCCGAGTGCGATATCAACCTGATCCGGTCTGTCCTTCAAAATCAGCGCCTTGACTCCCAGATTTCTCGGTGACAAAGGATCTATCTCTAATCCCTTATCCGCGGACGCAAGGGCTTCCTCCGGCCTTCTCAGCATATAGAGGGCGAAAGACTTCCCCGCATAGGCATCGACCATGACGGCATTAACGGTAACAGCCCGATCGAACACATCAAGGGCGTCTTTCCAGCGCTGAGTGGCGAGGGCTCCATTACCTTTCTCTACATATTCCAGTGCAGACATCCTCTTGACGATATCCTCGTGCTTTTCCTGAAGCTCCTTCGTGGGAGGTTCTTTGGCCCCTGCCGCAGCTTCCTTCTGCCTCTGGGCCTTCAATTCCGAAAGCTCCTTCTGCAAAACCGCCAACTGGTTTTGAATCTCCTTATAATTTTCCGTGCCTTCGCCTTCCTGCATCCTGGATATCTTGTCTTTGAGGTTGGAAGTGTCGATGGTCGCGCGGATCTGGATAGTGACCACCATGTTTTCGCCTGACAGCTTCCAGTCCTCTTTCAGAACCTCCACGGACATGATACCCGAGGCCAGCGTATTTATCTGATCTTTGGACAACTGGAAGTTCCTCACTTCGGTAGAGCTTGCGATGTAAGTGCCTGCCTGCTCGAGCGCGAGCCTTTTTGCTTCAATCAAGGCAAGGGCCTTGGCATCCTTCTTGGAGTCGAGGTCGCCCATCACGTACTTGCCCTCGGAGACTACTACGGATGGTCCTGCAAAGGCCGCCTGACCAAACCATACACAGCCACATAACAGTATGACAAAAATCTGCATCAATCTTTTCATCTTGCTCTCCTTGCGAATGGCTACATATAAACTGATACGGAAGAACACCCTTGTCCTTGTCGAAGATCGGATTCCCTCATGAGCGGCGCTGCAAAAAATCAGCACATATTTATATATCAAACCCGGACAAACTACAAGGGGAGTCATTTGTCCACGCCGAACAACAGCGAGAGGCGAGCAATGCGCAATTGCCCTTCGTGCAGTGGAAAATCTCCTTGAATGTAATTCCAACTTGAGGTACCTTGCGTGATACATTTCGTAAAATAGACGATCGGCAGACTGTTCAATTACAGGTTCTGCGAAGTATCAAACTACAATCTTTCATTCATAACCTTCTGGGAGAATTGCCATGGCGTTACGCATCATGGGTAGTATGGAGGGACGGGAGTTAAGATACAAACTCTCCGTCATAGAATTCCTGATTTTTGCCCTGCCTTTCCTCGTCCTTTTATTTATTATTTATCAAAGTGACATCTCTCTCAATTTTGTACACGTGATCATAATCGGCGTGATCCTCTTCATTGTGTGCGCCGGGTTGATAATCCTCCGCCAGGTTTTTAACAGGTTCTTCGATGTCGCCATGTCGATGAAAAAGGCCGCATCCGGCGACCAGGTTTCCATGGAGATAAGAAACGATGTGGCGGAATTGCGGGATATATCCGTCGCCTTCAACAGATTGATGGAGAAGTTTGAGCATACAACGGAAGAGCTCAGCCAGAAGACGTTTGAACTGGTTTCGATTAAGGAGCTTACAGAAATTGCGAGCAAGATACTGGATATCGATGAGATGCTGGGCCTGCTTCTGGACAAATCCATGGCATTGACGGGGGCTCAAATAGGTTCTGTTTACATGGTTGACGCGGCATCGCAGCAGTTCCGCATCTTAGGAATGAAAGGTCTCGGCAAGGATCTTAGAAATTATCGCATCAATATGGCGGATTCCCCGGCAACGTATGTCCTCATGGAGAAGAAGGCTCTCCTCGTGAAGGACGCCGACAGTGATCCGAGAGTAATACGGAAAGACTATCCGGAGTGCGGATCGCCTTCATTTTTGAGCATGCCGATTTTTATCAGGGATGAGGTTGCGGCTGTACTGAACCTTGCGTCCAAGGGAGGCAATGGGCTTTTTGATACGAACGACGAGCAGATACTATCCATCATGATACGAGAAATAGGCTTTGCCCTCGAAAACGCCCAGCTCCACTCTCGGATCAAGCTGCACATGGAAGATCTGAAAAAACACGCAACGACCCTCGAAAAAGAGATCACGGAACGGAACAGGGCGGAACAGGCGCTAAGGGAGTCCGAAGAGCGTTACCGCTCATTCCTGCAGAAGTTCCGCGGCATCGCCTTCCGGCGGACGATTGACTTTGCGCCCATCTTTTTTCACGGCGCTGTTGAGGAGATAACCGGCTATACTGCGGAAGAGTTTGTTGCCGAGAATCCGGCGTGGGACCAGATCATTCACCCGGAAGACTTTCTGAAGATCCACAAGAGCAAAGAGAATATCCGCTCCATTCCCGGCTATTCTACGGAGAGGGAATACCGTATCGTCTGCAAGGACGGGCAATCGCGGTGGGTTCATGAGCTGATCCAGAATGTCCGCGACGATGCCGGCAAGTCTATTTACATCCACGGTTCACTGTTCGACATCAGCGACCGCAAGCACATGGAAGAAGAGATAATGGCCCTCTCCATGACGGACCAGCTTACCGGACTGCACAACAGGAGGGGCTTTTTAACCCTCGCCGAGCACCAGTTGAAGATAGCAGACAGGACAAAGAAGGGGATGCAGCTCTTTTTCGCAGATCTCGACGGGATGAAATGGATCAATGATAAGATGGGTCATAAAGAGGGGGACAACGCACTGATGGAAGTGGCCACGGTACTCAAAGACGCCTTCAGATCATCGGACATCATCGCGCGCATGGGGGGGGATGAATTCGCGGTACTCGCCATTGACACATCTAAATTAAATCCGGAAATTCTTACGAACCGGTTGCACAACCAGCTTGAAGCGCTCAATAACAGGGAAAATCGGAAATTCAGGATTTCAGTCAGCGTCGGCTGCGCCTACTATGACCCCGAAAAGCCTTCTGCTATCGACGAGCTTATGGCGCATGCGGACAAATTGATGTACGAAGAGAAGAAAAAAAAGAAATCCTGATATGCACAAGAAAGCTAAAAGAGAGTTTGCGAAGTGGAATGAATTCCCTCAATCCCCTTTGATAAAGCGGGCGAGAAAGAGATAAAATCTATTTTTGCAATAATTTCCCTACGGATAAAAAAATGATGTAACATTTTATTTTATCTCTCGCTCGCGTCCTGTTTTCTCAGGGCGAAATAAAAACACGCTCCCCCGTCTACCTTGCCTTCAGCCCACACACGACCTCCGTGCCTGTGTACGATGCGCTGGACAGTTGCCAGACCTACGCCGCTCCCTTCGAAAGCATCGGCGCTGTGCAGGCGTTGGAAGACGCCGAACAACTTATCATAATATTCCATGTCAAAGCCGACGCCGTCGTCCCTGACAAAATACACGTTCTCTTCTTCGTCTGGATAGCCCCCGGCTTCTATATCGGCATCGTCCCGGTACTTTGTGAACTTGATGGCATTGGAAAGAAGGTTGATGCACACCTGTTTGATGAGAGCCCTGTCTCCATAACCTGCGGGAATATTCTTGACTGTAAGCCGCATATTCCTGTCCGGGTTGATGACCTCCAGTTCTTTCCAGGAGTCTCTCATCAGGGCGTGCATGTCCAGCTCACTCACAGACATATGTTGTCTTCCAAGGCGGGAGAAGGTCAAGAGGTCGTCGATGAGCTGGCTCATCGTCTGCGTGCTGCTTCTGATTACGTTAAATTTATGAAGCGTATCTTCGTCAAATTTATCGGCCTGTTTCTTGAGGATCATGCGCGCGTACCCGTCTATGGCGCGGAGCGGCGCACGCAGGTCATGTGAAACGGAATAACTGAAGCTCTCCAGTTCCCTGTTTAGTTCTTCAAGCTGCGCTGTGCGTTTCTTTATTTCCTCATCGGCCTGCTTGCGCTCGCTGATGTCTTGAAAGACAGTTCCAAACTGTCCCTTGGCCGGGGAAAAAGCAGAGATGGCAAAATACTTTTTCATCGGAGGAAAGTACACTTCAAATACTTCAGGTCTTCCAGAAAGGGCCACCCGTGCATATACCTCGACAAATGGCGCTTCAGTTGTGCCGTATGCTTCTGTGGCTCTCTTGCCCACAATCATTTCTCTTCTCAGCCCTGTAATAGACTCATATGAAGGGTTAACGTCTGTGATGATGTAATCGACGGCGTTGCCGGATGCATCATAAATAATTTTGTGAAGGGCCACTCCTTCAACCATCGAAGAGTATAAGCCGGCAAATTTATCCTCACTCTCCCGCAGCGCCTCTTCGGCCCGGCTCCGGAGATGCTCATGATCGAGGGCGTCGATGGCATACGAAATGTCGGCGCTCAGCGATTCAAGCAGGCCAACCTGCTCCGTGTCAAAGACGCCGGGCTCAAGGGCGTAAATGGTGAGTGAGGCGGTGGCCCTTCCCCGGCGGCGCAAGGGGAATGCAGCAGAGGCGCGGAACCCGTAACGACCGGCCTTTTCGCGCCAGGGCGAAGTGGCGGGGTTGGTTGCAAAGTCATCGTTGATCACCGGCCGGTTCTCCCGGATGCTGGTGCCCGTCGGGCCCTGGCCCAGTTCGCCTTTGGTTTCCACTTTGATCTCTTTCACATAGTCGCCGGCCGGACCGTACCAGACGATCGGAACAACTTGCTCGCCGTTCGCCTGCCCTATCCAGACCAGCGGGAAACCTCCCTCTTCGGACACAATCCGGCAAACCTCACGGTACAGCGACTCCACATCCCGGACACGAATAATTGTTTCGTTGACACGGCTGAGCGCCGCGTAAAGACGGGTCAGCTTGGCGATCCGTTCTTCCCTCTGTTTCCGCTCGGTGACATCTATGCCCATCCCTATGAGATACTGTTTGTCCCCGATGGCTGCCCGCGTTCCTGTCAGATAGAAAGGGATCTTATGCCCACTTTTCGCTGCTAAATGCGCTTCCGCAGTGGCTGTGCCTTTGACAAATCCTTCCTGCAATTCACGGACAATTAGATCCTTGTCCTCTTCGGCGATGACGGTCATGATCTCAAGGGTAGACATTTCCTCTCCCGAATAACCGGATATTTTTTCCGCATTCTTGTTCCAATGAATAAGCCGGCCTCTTTCGTCAATGATAAAGAAGATACCCGGCAGACTGTCTACGACGGCGTCAGAAAATAGTTTCTCCTGTGCTAAAGCTTCCTCCACCCGCCTGCGTCCGGTAATGTCGCGGATGATGATCTGGACGGCGCGCCTTCCCTGGTAGTATACCGTACCCCCGACGGTCTCGACCGGAATCACTTGCCCGTCCATACGCACCAACCTCGCTTCCCGGAGCGGCAACCTTTGTCCAGCCTGTCCCTGTTCAAGACGCAACGCAATAGCTGCACGGTCATCCGGGTGCACCAGGTCAAGGACGGTTTTGCCCTGGAGTTGTTCGATGGAATCCGCGCCATATAACCTCAGCGCCGCGGGGTTGGCGAAGAGGAACATGCTGTCGCGGTGTACGATCACGGCGTCCGGCGATGACTGGACGAGTTCACGGTAGCGCTGCTCGCTCTCCCGCAAGGCCTCTTCCATCTTCTTTCGCCCCGTTATTTCGGCTTGCAGTTCGGCAGTCCTTTGCTCAACCTTCTTTTCGAGGGTTCGGTGGGCTTTACGCAGTTGCTCTTCCGCATCCTTGCGCCCCTTGTGTTCTTCCGCTTCGGCGAGGGCCCTGTGGACGGCCGGCACAAGACGGTGAAGACGGCTCTTCATGACGTAATCCTTTGCCCCGTGGGTCAGGATCTCTATAGCCCGGTCTTCACCGATGGCGCCCGTCACAAGGATAAAAGGGACATCGGGGCATTTAATTTTCGCCTCGCTAAGAGCCAGGAAGCCGGTGTACTGGGGAAGGTCGTAATCGGAAAGAATGAGGTCGGGACAAAATTCTTCGAGTTCCCTGAGAAAGGCATCTTCAGTCATGACCCTTTTTGAGATAAAAGTGAGTCCCGCCTCTTGGAGCTCAAATTCCATGAGATCCGCGTCGCTCGGCCTGTCTTCGAGGATCAGTATGCGGAGGGGTTTGTCCATGCTCTCATTCCTTGCAGACAAGAATCTTTTTCTTGCGCCCGCGATTTTTTCATAAAAAGCACTGTCGCGTCCGTACGCTGTTCGTTATCGAACAAACGGTCGCAGCTTCTGAGAATAACAAACGGAGCCGTGACCTATGGAATCATGAAGACCGCGGCAGTTTTCCCGGAGGTTTGTAATCTTACTTCAATAATCCTTTATCCCCTTTTTCTTACAATTTAGGACGATGAAATTAAATAGGGCATTCTCTTATTTTTGACACAAAAAAACCTCAGATGATTCTAAGGAAATCTTTTGTAAAGAAAAGATCAAAGATAATCAAGAGTTGTTAGCCGCAATCCCCAAACCTGTGGAAAAATCTGTTGACAACCATGTGGATAATTTCCGCCGTTGCTTGTCTGGTCTGCATTCCTAACGGATTGCACGAAATATGGGCAGCGATAAATGCAATGATATAAATATCTTATAATATAACAGCCGATTTCTGCATCCCTCGGCGGCTATCGCACAAATTATGCCATGAGGGAGAATAACTTTTTGACGGGACCAATAAAAAAAGTCGCGTTCTATTATCGCGATCATGCTTATTTGTTTCCGAGGGAGGTACCGCATGGGTGTGCTGAGTGCAGAAGTTTCATGTTTGTCCTTCAGTGTTGGCGGCGCCTATATAACTTGAAAGAATGAGAGTTCTGGCCTGCGTACTTCAAAAGAGCTCTGAATGCAGAGAGGCAGATCTTTTCATCCGACGCAGCATCGAATTCCGGTAGCGAGGTTTCAATGTGTCGGGTATCGATGTCCTGATTTTTCAGCAGAATGATTCGCACATCTTATATATCTCTGGGACGGCCGGCAAAAATCTTGTGCATGATCACGTCTTACGCTCGCAAAGGAGCCGGCCTGTCCGCCGCCGATCATGTAAGTCACGTTGCTTTCGCTCGGTGTTGCGCCTAATCGGGCAAGGATCTTGTCAAAAATTAATTAAGTATCCGCACAATCCGGAAATCAACGGCGATCGCTTCGCATGAATCTGAGGGAGGCAGGGCGCCCATGACAATCCCTTCCTTCCACATCGCTGTTAAAATCTCAAAAGACTGTTCTGCGGGGCTCTTCGCTTCTGATGAGGTCATCTTCGAATCTTCTCAATATGAATGCGGTCTTTATCATGTTTTAACTTATGCCACCGTTCTCCAGGCATTGCCGCAGTCAAGCCTGTCCGCACCCCACGCCTCGTATTTTCAAATGCTATTTATTCTTCTTGTCCCGTTTTTCCTGCTTCCTTTCCTTGGCTGATTTGGTTGGTTTCTTTTTAGTACTTTTCTGCGCGTCTCTTGATTTTGCCATTAGAATCCTCCATGATAAGGTGTTTGATAAGACTCAAAATCTTCTGATAGAAAGAGATACCACAGTGCCTGTACTGGGGTCAATCAGAGATAAATCCATTAGAATGCGTAAGGATTGATTTGGGTAGGAAGGCTTCCGGCGCATCTGCGCCGTCGGACAATAGTACGCTACTTATAGTATTATTTTTTTATAACGCATCCTTAGAATTTACCATCAGGGAAAAACTTACTTCTTTAATCTAAATTCCTTATTTCTATTTTCAAGAATAAGGAAGAGAAGTGTCCGTCATTTGCCGCTTGTATTTTTGAAGAAAACTGTCTAAAAAAGAAGATTCATATATGTAATGCATTTTGAACAAAGGAGGATCACGATGAAAGTAGTAGCGTTGAACGGAAGCGCCCGCAAAGACGGCAATACGTCAATTCTAATCAACTTGGTCTTTGATGAGTTGAAAAAAGAAGGAATTGAGACGGAATTGATACAGCTTGCGGGGAATCCCATTGCTGGATGTCTTGCCTGCTATAAGTGTTTCAAGAACAAGAACCGCAGGTGTTCTGTTAACAAGGATATGCTCAATGATATTATCGAGAAGATGCTGCAGGCAGACGGAATAATAATTGGATCGCCGACATATTTTTCCGATGTCACGTCCGGCACGAGGGCGTTTATCGAAAGGTGCGGTTTTGTTGCACGCGCAAATGACTACATGTTCAAATATAAGGTAGGAGCAGGCGTCGTTGCCGTCCGCAGGGCAGGAGCGATCCCCGCATTTAGCTCCATCATGCTGTTTCTCCATTATATGCAGATGATGATCCCGGGTTCGAGCTACTGGAATATAGCCATAGGCAGGGATCCCGGCGAAGTCCTGAAGGACGAAGAAGGCGTTCAGACCATGAAGACCCTCGGGCAGAACATGGCATGGCTCCTCAAAAGAGTCCGGGCGTGAAATGCCGCTGTGCCAGCTACTCAACCCACTTGACGTATTCGCTTATATCCGCCCTTTTTCTTTCAAAGCTATTGAGAGGAAAGTCAAAATCGGGATACCCCATGGCTATCCCGATGGCGATCTTCCGTTCTGCCGGGATGGATAGGACTTTGTGTAGGAGACCCGGGTTGCGGACAGCCATGGCCATGATGCAGGTTCCAATGCCCCTGTCATGGGCAAGAAGGCATATGGTCTGGACAATGAGGCCGATGTCGAACATGGCATACTCGACGAGGATATCGCCGGGAATGCAGGCGACAACGAGGCAGGGCGCACCGAAGAGCAGGGTCATGTCTTCATACAGCCGTTTGCGGGCGTCCTTGTCATCACGTTTGACATTCATTGTTGTCAGCATAACCTTTCCCAATTCCCCGTACCTTTCTTTCAAGCGCTCGGGCCAGACCTCGTGCATGGGGACATCGGGGGGGAATGTTTGGCCATCGACGAATGAGCGGTGGTTTGCCTCTCTGAATTCATCAAGCCTTTTTCCGGTCAGGACATAAAACTCCCACAGCTGCGTGTTGCCCCAGGACGGCGCCCAGCGCGCCGTCGCCAGGATATCACGAGTTGTCTCCCGGGGAATCTCTTTTGCCTTGAATTTTCTTATGCTCCGCCTTCCTTCGATTGCAGCCCGTAATTCCATCTTATAGCCTTTCGATATCCATTGATTGATGCCATTCTCCATCCGGCATACGGTAATTCTCGATCATAATATAGCATGGTTCCCAGGAAAAGGAGGTAAAGCCGGGGACCCTTAACCCGATAGAAAGAAAGGGAGAGGATGACAACTCACGCGTTCGGGTTCTTTCTAAAATGTCCGATTGCTGCCTAATATGCCCCTTCAGCAAATCCTCTTACGCATCAGGCAGGGCAATCTCAGTCAGTATTTAATCACTCCTCCAAGCTTCAAATTGGGCATGAAGAATCCCGCCGTGATAAGGCCGCTAATAATGACGCCCCAGATAATGTACTTCAGCATCCTGTGCGAATCGAATTTTGTTTCCAACCTCGTGGCCGAAAAAATAAAGCCGAGGACAAAGAAGCAGACTATGACAATAACGCCGTGCGTCGTCCAATGATGCCCCATGGCCGCCTTCATAGCGCCCATGACAGCGTCGTTTTTTTCCTTGATGACCAGGATAATGGCGTTCAACACGCATGTTACGGCCAGAGACATGCCGAACCCGGCAGCATATTTATCCATCCGTGAATTCTCCATAGCTCTTACCCCCCCATTAGCCCTATTGTCACGCCCTTGCCTATGATGCCGCCTGCACCTTCCATGAAAAATCCCAGCACGACTATGAGCGCGCAAATCCCGAGGACGAGACATCGCTTCTCCTTTTCCATGAGAGGGGTGTTCCTATAGACGGCAATCGGCAGGTAGATGCCAAGGAGCAGCATCACGAAAAAGAGATGCTCCTTCACTTCCATGAAATAGTTGTGGGCCCACGGCCACTGTCCAGCCTTGATTATATCCCTGTCATGGCCGTAATATACCACGTACCAGTAGCCTCCGATGATATAGGCGAGGACGATCAGCACCGCAACCGCCAGGCTTAATTTCTTTATTCTCTCAATATTCCCCTCGTTGACATTCAAAACGTCCACGAAGAGAGCGACGGCAAACATTATACCGATGACGCCCAATGCCACATGCACCATCATTACTCCCTGGATAAACATATTATTCCTCCCTTCCCTCGGACTGCATGTTGACTGTTTTTAAGTTGAATTCGGTAGCGAGCGCATTCCCCACAGCTTGCTGCGGAGAGCTTCGATATCTACCAACGTCAAGCCGCGCTATTTGCCTTTCTCATTTGCTTCGGGCCCAAACGTCAGTTGATAGGCTATGTAAAAGGAGTAGTAGTTAGGGCCGTAGACATCCTGGCCTGCGGAAAGCAGCAGGTGGTGATTGTCGGTAAAGTTTATGATCGCGCCCACGGTGTAGCCTTTGCTTTCATCGATGTCGGCCTTGCTTGACGTCTTGTAGTAGAGTTCCGCTCCCAGAGTCAGCTTCTTGGTGATCTCTCGCTGCAAAAGCCAGCCGAACTGCCAGTAGTCTCTGTTATCCACGCCCGACGTAAACCAGTAGCCTCCTCCTCCATAGGTGGTCCACGGTCCCCAGCTCTTCTGCAGCCACAGCGGCAGGAAGAATTGGGTCTTCCCATTTCCCAGCCCTTTTGTAACATCGCCGGTCGGTATCTCGATGAGCGGGAATATTCCCACCTGAGGAACGTACTTCGATTCCTGGATGAAACGATACTTCATGCCGAACTCCGTATCCCCGTAGCCATACTGAGAACCCTCTCCTTCTGGTTTCACGTATTGGAGAGGGGCGATCAAATGGACCTGGAGATTTGGCACGAGTCCGTAATTAACTTCAATATGGGGCAATGTGGCGGAGACCTGGTCCCGGTCTTTGATGTATTGCGAAGCGAGATATAATTCCCAATGTTTGTATTCCACCGGTTCCGGATCATCGGTCTTAAACGGTGGACCGGCCAGAGCCGCCCTTGGCGCAAGGGCAAGAACAAGCCAGAGCGCCGCGATAATGAATATTTTGATTCTTCCCATTTCCGTTATATAATATTTGCCTTCATATAATATTTGCATCCATTTTAACGGATAAGGCATAAGATACAATAGTAGTTAAAGGAATGTAAAATAGTAGGTCATTGCTCCTATTCACATTTCGGCTGTTTTACTTTATTCTTGTTTTTGCATAAGATAAAGCTATACGATGTCTTGCAAGGGTTGCCTGCCATTGCGCGGAACGGCAAGACAGAAAATCCCGCTTGCATAAGAAGGACCGGAACGACAGCACTGCTTTCTACTTAAAGGTAGATTTCATCACTCGAAAAGGGGGAAAGATATGGACATCTTCACTGCTATGAAGGAAAGGCGAAGCTGCAGGAATTTTATGCCTGATCCGGTAAGTAACGAAGTGCTTGATAAGATACTGGAGGCGGCCACGTGGGCTCCGTCTGCGGCGAATAACCAGCCCTGGGAATTCATCGTTGTTACAAATAGTGAGATTAAGAATAACATATTTACCGAATCTGAAAAATGCAGAAAAGCCCTGTTTGAAAAGAGCGGCTGGAAGTGGGTTGACCGCTATAAGATTGGCTTTGTCAATGAGGCGCCGGTCATTATAGCAGTGATCGGCGACCCGAAAAAGACGGGGGCAGATATGTTTCTGGAAGGAGGAGGACTCGCCTACCAGCATGGGTGTGCAGCGGCAATCCAGAACATGCTTCTTGCGGCCCATGCCTTGGGACTCGGGACGCTCTGGTTCACCCTCTTCGAGAAGAAAACTATAAGGACGATCCTGAAGATCGATCAGGCTAAGGAACCCCTTGCGCTCATATGCCTCGGCAAACCTTTAGCAGGTTCTTCACCGACGCCCCGGAAGGGCGTAAGAGAGATAACGGCTTACGTGCGCTGATTATCAGTCACTCGGATAGGCACATATCATGGAAAACGATGTTCTCTGTGGAATCTGCGTAAAGGCAAAAGTTTTTGCACAGTGTCTGGGTTGCTCTGTATCTCTGTGTGAAAAGTGCGCCTGCTTCGAATTGATTGGTTCCGGTTGCGGATGTGTCTGGCCCGCTTATTACTGTTTTGCGTGCGCCCATGACCCCTTGATCAATCCGAATGCCGTGTTCAGAGAGCCTGACAAATAGATAACTTTGAACTATCCTCTCAAATTGGACTATAGGGCAGGAGTCTCATCCTTCTGATAGGAGGGCGTATGGAATTTTTCGTAAAGATAGCGATAAGCGTCGCCATCATCATTGTCTGCACGCAGATCGGCAGGGGCTTTCCCTCGCTCAGCGGCCTCATCGCGACGATGCCTATCGTCAGCGTCATCATTCTGGTCTGGATCTATTCAGACAATCCGGGAAATTTCAAGCTGATGGAAGACTTTACCAGGGCAGCCTTATGGGGAATAATACCGAGTATTCTTTTTTTTGTCGCCGCCTATATCTCTTTTGCAAGGCACTATCCCATCGGTGTCGTGTTGTGCGTGAGCTTTGGCACTTGGCTGGTGGGAGCGTTCGTCCACCAATGGTTGCTTAGAGGTTGAGATAGTGGGACTCTCCGATAAATATAAAAGCATCGTCTTTTTTACCGGTGCGGGAATGTCCGCGGAAAGCGGTGTCCCCACTTATCGCGGCAGGGGCGGTATCTGGAGCCAGTACAACTGGGAGGAATACGCTTGCCAGGAGGCATTTGACAGGGATCCGCATAAGGTGCTCAAGTTTCATGAACTGAGGAGACAATCTGTATTGTCATGCCGGCCGCATCCGGGGCACTATGTTATAGCAGAACTGGAAAAGATGCATCCCCAGGTGAGGGCAGTGACCCAGAACATAGACGGAATGCACCAGCGGGCGGGAAGCCGAAACGTCACAGAACTGCATGGCAGTCTCTGGCGCGTACGCTGCCCTTCCCATGGAATATTCGACGATATGGGAGAAACCTTCAAGAGCTGCAAGTGCGACAAGTGCGGCAGTTGGCTCCGCCCTGATATAGTGTGGTTTGGCGACATGCTGAATCAGGACGTCGTCAACGAAGCTAATTTGATTGTCAGGCGAAGCGATCTCTTTATCAGCGTCGGCACATCCGGTGTGGTCTGGCCGGCAGCCGGTTTCCCAAAAATTGCTAAGGAGAGCGGGGCCCACTGCATAGAAATTAACCCGGAACCAAATGAAATGTCATATCTGTATGACAAAGCCATCCGGGAGAACGCCGGGATAGCCTTGCCGGCTCTTTTCGACGAAGATAAATGACGGCCTGCATAAGTCGCTGAGAATTGTTTCTCACATCCGAAATCCCGGAAACAACTTCGGGAGATGAACGCCGGAATTCTCCACTCTCTTTGCACAATTCATTCAATGCCGTTTAATATTTCTTTAAATAATACTCCTCATTCAGGTGTCTGATGGCCGGCCGTGAATTCATCTCAAGCGACAATAGGCACGCATAATCAATATGTTATAATTTTTTATGCAGACGCTTGCCAAGTTGGCATGGATATTTCATTTGTACAAGGCAAAACAAATCAGAAAAAAAGGAGTAAACAGATCATGAAAAAAATATTTAAGACATTAGTCCTGGCGGTATTTGTAGTTCTTGTGACGGCGACATTCGGGTTTGCCGAGTACACCGCTACAGGTGTAAGCGAATTCCCGTATTTTCAGCTTGGTTGTCTGATTGTTGGCGGGATGACGATCATCTCTCTGAAGCAAAAATATCAGAAGATATACACGGGCGAGCTGATGGGCGTCTTCGCTATGTATACG